>Ga0228535_1000553_pt1 | contig 98911 bp, 92 predicted proteins | sample SJ1metagenome_FD_168457 | JGI IMG/M metagenome (GOLD analysis project Ga0228535, IMG submission 168457) | Enriched culture of PCE-dechlorinating microbial communities from Ithaca, New York, USA - SJ1 | ecosystem: Engineered > Modeled > Simulated communities (microbial... > Unclassified | place...
TTCGTAGATCCTTATCATTTATTGCCTCCTCCCTTGGACTGTGGCCCTGCCTTTAAGGCAAAGCGGGAATTTCAACGCATTGAATTATAACATACCACCGGAATACTGCAAGAGAAGTTTTCTTTTCGAAGGAAAGGCTATTGGAATGAAGATTTTTCCTTTCCGAAACACAGCGGAGGAGAGACGGAATTAAACTTGCGTCATAAATTGAACAATGTTCAGTATCTTTACAACACAGGAGGAACTATGATGCGCACGGTAATAATCTTCGCCAGCAAAAGCGGAACTGCGGAAAAGTGTTCCAGAATGCTCTCTGAAAAACTCCCCGGAGAGGTGAAAGTGATCGATATCGGGAAAAATCCCAATCCCGGGTTTTCTGATTGCGACAACGTCATAATCGGAGCCTCTGTCAGGGCCGGCCAGATACAGAAGCCGATCAAAGAGTTCGTCGGGAAAAACCTCAACTCTCTCAAATCGAAAAACGTCGGAGTCTTTCTCTGCATGGGCGGCGACCGGCCACAGTTCGAAGAGTACCTGAAGCAGAACTTCCCGGGCGAGTTTCTGGATTCATGCAAGGCGAAAGGCTTTTTCGGAGGCGAGTTCAACATGGAACGCCTCGGTTTCTTTTCCAGGACAATTATCAAGGCCCTCTCGAAGGGGAAGCCGACCCCGAAGCTCTTCGAGGAAAACATTCAAACCTTCGCCGATTCCTTCAAAAGCTGAGGTGATCGGGTGAGGGGAAGTGAAATCCGTCGCGAAAGAAACAGAGAGTATTTTATAAAAGCGGCGCGTCAGGTAATTGAAGAAAGAGGGATCAAGGCCCTTAATATCAGGAGAGTCAGCGAGCTGGCAGGATACTCTCCGGCCTCGGTTTACAATTACTTCGGGAGCATGGACGGTCTGATAGGTGCAGTAAAGGACAGTTACGCCGTGGACGCTATGGAATACATAAGCGCTCGCCTTACAGACAGCATGACTCCGCTGGAAAGACTGGAAACCAGCTACAGATATTTCGCCGAATACTTTCTCGACAGACCGGAGATCTTCAAACTGATTTTCATGAGTGGATTCGGGAAAGGCACCGATCGGGAGGCCGCGCCCAATTTCACCGAAATGGCCCATCAGAGAATGGACCTCTTTCACTCGGTGATGAAAGACCACAACGTGGGTGAAGCGACTCTCGCCAGAGTCGAGAATATTCTCTCTTCGATGCTGTTCGGCAACCTGTATTTTCTAAGCTTCGGCCTGACAGACATTGATCGCGATACTCTGCTTGAAAACGTATCGGGAAACGTATCTTTCGTTATGGACATTCTGGGAGGAAGTGAATGAGCAAAAGAAAATCGCTAATCAGGGTACTGGTAGTTATCGCAATAATTGCGGCAGCTGCGATCATCGTGTTCGTGACCGTGGTGATTCCGAAACTCGAGGAAGGCCTCAAGGTGCTGGATACCATCGAGTTCGGCAGCCTTAATCTGGCATCTGTGAACGATGGAAGTTACGAGGGCAGCTACAGCGCCGGCATTGTAAAGGCAACCGTGAGGGTGAAAGTCGAAAACCACGCAATCACGGATATAGATATCCTCAAGCACGACAACGGGAAGGGAAAGGCGGCCGAAACGATAACCGCGGCTGTTATAAAGAGCCAGTCGGTTCAGATAGATATTATAACCGGCGCGACTTACAGCAGCAAAGTTATATTGAAGGCCATCGAAAACGCCGTGACCTCCTCCCGCCAGTAAAGATCCGGGAGGGGTCTATTGAAGTAATTCTGTCTTCTTAATCTCTGTTTTTACCAAAAACCTGGACGCACAGCGTCGGAACGCAAAGACGACAGAGGTAAGAGGGGGAGAGGTCAGAGGTAAGAAGATCAAGACCTTCACGCTTTTCACACCTCCTGCCTCTTACCTCTAGCCTCAGGTTCCGCTCTACGAAGGACGGCCCTTCCCGCTCTTCACGGGTTGTCGCTGTTCATTTTTTTCGTGAAAGCGATGATTGCAAGTGCAGTGAGCGCCACCGCATAACCGATTACCCAGGCCAGTTCCGGCATTATTCTGCCGTATTCCCCGTTCAAGGCATATCGACCGGCATTTACCGCGTGTAAAAAAGGCAAAGCATTCGCTATCGCCTTGAAAGCACCGCCGACCAGATCGACATCGAACCATGCGCCTGAAAGCCAGGCAGAGCCATTGGTAAGCAGCGCGCCACAAACCCCGCCGACCTGCTTGTCTGTAAAAATGCTTCCACAAAGCAAACCTATCGCGATGTACATTAATGCCGCCGGCATCAACACGATTAGTGCCAGGAGCATATTGACACTGATTTCCAATCCCAGCAGCACGGCTACGATGAAACAAACGGATATTTGCAGCGCCGCCATGGGAATCAAAGGCAGAGTGTATCCCAGTATGTAATCTCTGGCCTTCATGGGAGATGTGAAAAGTCTCAACATAAAAGAGCTCGTTCGATCCTTCGCGATGATCATTCCCGAGAACAAAGATATGAACGAAAGGCCAAAGACCGCGATTCCGGGAGTGAGATTCTTGATGGAGAAGAGTTCCACAGGCACGTTGGACTGAATCAAGGTAAGCATCAGCAGAACAATTACGGGGAAACCTATGCCGAAAGCCAGATTGAGTCTGTCTCTGATCAGCTCCTTGGCGTTTCTGATTGCGAAACTACTCATTTTCATAAGTCGTTTCTCCCCCGCACAGCGCAACAAAGGCATCTTCAAAGTTACCGGCATTTGCCAGTGTCTTCAGCTCTTCGGCCGTTCCGACGGCGACCAGCTTGCCGCGAGACATGATCGCGATTCTATCGGCCAGCGCCTCCGCTTCTTCAAGGTAATGTGTAGTGAGGACAATCGTGATTTTCTCTTTCATCTTTTCTATGATGCGCCAGAGTTCACGGCGTGCAAGTACGTCAAGACCGAGCGTGGGCTCATCTAGAAAGAGGATCTCAGGTTCTGTGATGATAGCCATGGCGATGGAAAGCCTACGCTGCCAGCCTCCGGATAGTATCCTCGCTCTGCTCTTTTCGATCTCCGAAAGCGAGAAGTCTTTGATTGTCTTGCCGGTCTTCTCCCTTGCCGTCTTCGAATCGTAACCATAAATTCCGCACATGAGTTCGAGATTCTCGCGAACAGACAGGTTGGGAGCCACCGCCGTCTCTTGAGGCGATACGTTTATGATTTCCTTCACCTTGAGCGGCGAGGTGACAACGCTGTTTCCCATGAGTGTGGCATCACCGCTGCTCGGTCTTATAAGGCAGGAAAGCATTTTGATAGTTGTAGTCTTCCCCGCACCGTTGACCCCGAGTAAGGCGAACAGCTCACCTTTTTCAATCGTAAGGTTAAGATCTTCAACCGCCTTCGTTGCTTTGTATGTCTTTGACAGGTTCTTTGTCTCGATAGCTGTCATTTCTCGTCACCTTCATCTTCGATCGATTTTATGCCTTCGGCGAATTTTATCGAGTCCTCTTCGCTGTTATCTGGATAGACTTCCTTTGCCCTGCCCGATAGTATCCAGTCCGCGATCCTGGCAAAAACGGTATAGCGTTCTATGGCTATTCCTTTCTCAGAGTCTGCCAGAAGCACCAGAGTGTCTCCCGGGGAGATCTCGAACATCTCTCTAACCTCTTTTGGAATAACGATCTGACCCTTTTGACCGACTTTCACCGAGCCCATATACTTACCGTTGTTTTCGGATTTTGCCTTCATGATTCATCAGCCCCTCTTAATTTATCATCATCGTCGTCATGTGCAACTTGTATAACTAGTATGACTTGTACTACTAATAATACTTGTTGTCTTCTGAATTGTCAATAGAGACCCTATAATTCAGCGCGGACAAAGGCGTGATATTATCTTTTTTGTAAAAGGATGCAATCGAGACACTGATTCGAACGTAGTTTGAAGGGAAGGGAAGGAGTGGAGATGCAACAGGATAGATTCTACAGGCTGTCGGGTAACCCCAAGAATATTCATATTTTGCGCAAAATCGTCGATGCCGCCAGGGAAGACGAGAGAATCGTCTCGGTAGTCTCTTACGGTTCATACACGAGAGATGACTTCGACAGGTTCTCCGATATAGAGTTTTACTTTTTCATAAGAGACGATTCGGCGCCCGGTTTCGACGACGAGCTGTGGCTGAGGGAGGTCGCTCCCGTGGAGTTCTATTTTACCAACTCACATGGCGTGAAGACTGCGGTCTTCACCAAGTTCTTCGTCAGAGGGGAGTTCCACTTCCACCCGGAAAGCGAGATCGCCATACTCGATGGCTGGAAGGGAGTTGCACTTCCCGGTGAAGTAGAGAGAACCGTGCTCGTCGATAAATCCGGGGCATTTAGAAAGAAGATCGAGGAGTTTTGCCAGACCAGACCTGTGCTGGATAAAAAGGCCTCGTTCAAGCAGAATTTTCTTGAACTGGCTAGCGGAATCATCATGGAGTGGAACGTTCTCAGCAGAAAGGATCTTTTCAGGGCGAGTACGCTACACAGCATGAATCTTCACTATCTCGCCAGACTTTTCTCGCTGGTGCACGGGAAAACTGACCATCTCTATTCGCCGAGGCTTCTCGAGAGATTCATGAGCGAGGGTGAGTACAGGAGCTTCTCCGAATGCTTCGCGGGGCTGGATTTCGACTCGCTGAGATACGCTCTGGAAAAGATGGCGCTGCTCTCGGCAGAACTCTCCCGAAAGAATGGAGACACCGACACAGTCAAAGCCAGGAGAGCGATCCTTGAAAGAGTCGTGGAGAGATCTTACAGGGTGGAAGGTGTAATCACGGACGGAGAGAAGGTGCTTTTTATAAAGCACAGCGGGAACGACGGACGACCCGACGAGTGGCTGCTCCCCGGCGGTGGAAAGGTTGCCGGGGAATCCGACGAGATGGCGGTGAAGAGAGAGGTTCTCGAAGAGACCTGCCTGGCTATCGAGCCTGCGGGCATGATTGCCGAAGTCGAGCTGCCGGATGATGGCTTGTACTACTCGGCGAAGATGTTCCACTTCATATATGACGGTTCGGAACCATCTCCCGGCTCGGAACCGGAAGACGTGAATGGAAACTACTACACCATCTCCGAGGTTAAGTGGATCGACCTCAGCGATTTATCTTCGATTGCTGACGAATACAGAACCTTCCCCCACATGTCCGAAAGGCTCGAGGCGATAAGAGATCATCTGCTAAAGATGAATCACTGATACAGGAAAGGGGTGGTGTGAAAACTATGCTGGGAGCGATCGTTGGCGATATTGTGGGATCTAGATTCGAGTTCAACAACCACCGCGACAAAGATTTCGAACTGTTTGCAAATGGCTGCTTTGCCACAGACGACAGCGTGATGACTCTAGCGGTCGCAAAGGCGTTAATGGAAACGGAAAAGAACGTCGATACATCGATAAACGACTACAGGCTGGACGGCAATTACCACCGGCTGCTGGGCGAATTGGCGGTCAGATACATGCGGGAAATCGGGCGAAAATATCCCGATTGCGGTTACGGCGGTAAGTTCGCCCGCTGGATGTTCGGCGACGACCCGAAGCCATACGGCAGTTTCGGCAACGGAGCGGCCATGCGTATCGGCCCGGCCGGATTTATCGCTAGAACGGAAACCGAAGCGGTGAAGCTTTCCGAAACGATAACCTCTGTCACGCACAACCACAGGGAAGGTATCAAAGGGGCGGAGGCGACCGTCGTCGCGGTCTTTTTGGCGCGTCGAGGCTTTTCGAAAAGCGAAATCCGCGACAGAATCTCGAAAAGCTACTACTCCCTCGATTTCACTATCGACGCGATCCGACCGTCGTACAGGTTCAACGAGATCTGCCAGGAAACCGTGCCTCAGGCCATTGAATGTTTTCTTGAATCCGGTTCGTTCGAGGATGCGATCCGCACGGCGATATCGCTAGGTGGCGACAGCGATACGATCGCCGCAATAACCGGCGCGATCGCCCAGGCGCACTACGGCGTGCCCGATTATATAGGCGCGAGAGCGCTGACTTACCTGGATGAAGAACTTAGGGCCATATACGATGAATGGGAAGCTTTTTCCCAGGGATGGCGGCCGCGAATAACGTGACGGCCTTCCTCGCTAGACCGTTCTCTTCGTCCAGTCCGTTAGCGGCTGCCGAACAGCAGGCTCAGGCACTCTTGTCCATCGTCTGAACAAACAGACCGGCGAGTTCCGGATCGAATTGCTTTCCGGCGCTATCCTTTATGGCCTTTAGGGCCGCTCTCTTTCTTTCTTCGAAGGGGCCGTCTCCTCTGTTGAGTACGCGATCGTAGGTCTCCGCTATCGATATAATTCTCGCTATCAGCGGAATCTGTTCGCCTTCGAGCCCTCTTGGATAGCCTTTGCCGTCCCACCTTTCGTGGTGGCTGTAGGCGTATTCGGCAAGATCCAGCGTTTCATCGAAGAGATTCAAGATGCGGTATCCGACAACTGAATGCTGTTTCACTTTTTCTCGCTCCTCCTCCGTAAAAGCTTTCAGATGATCTTTCGACAGGAGGCTTTCTTTAAGCACGATTTTGCCGATATCGTGCAAATAACCGGCCCGCTTAAGCACGTTGATCTCCGGCTTGGAAAGATTAAGGGCAATTCCGAACTCTCCGCACAACCGGCTTACGGCTAAGGAATGCTGCTTTTCTCTCGGATACTTCGAATGCAAAGTCTCGATGATCGTATCGATGATGTCCCTGTTCGCCGATTTGCGATTGATGGTCTTGTCTCTGTACATCATATTTTCAGCGTTGGCCATCGTCTCTTCCAGAGACTGATAGCTGTTCGTTTTCGTATCTATGCCGAGCGAAACGCTGCATTTTATAGCTTCAATACGGGCGTTCGAGAACCCGGTCTTGATTTGCGAGAGAATTTTTTCGGCGTCCCCCATGTCTGTCTTCGGCAGAAGTATCACGAATTCATCGCCGCCGACACGCGCTATCACGTCGCCCTTTCTGCAGGATTGCCTAAGAATCTCGGCCGACTTCTTTATAAGCTCGTCTCCCGCGGTGTGACCGAACACGTCGTTTGTCATCTTCAGGCCGTTGATATCTGCGAAGACCACCGAGAGCGGCAGATTATCGGGAATATCTATTTTATCGCGGCTGTTCTCGAAACAGCTTCTGTTGTGAAGACCCGTCAGTACGTCGTGGCAGCTCAGATATTCGATTTCCGCCTCTCTTTTTTTGCGGTCGGTGATATCCATAAAAGTGATGACTCCACCGACGACCTCGCCGTTTCTTATTTGAGGATAAGAATGGTACTCCACATCGAAACAAGTGCCGTCGGCTCTCCAGAAGACTTCGTCGTCTGCTTCGAATCCTTTGCCCTGTCTGATCGACATGAAAATCCTGCACTCGTCGATAGGAAAAGGCCTTCCGTCACGATAGCTGTGATGGATCTGCAGATGCATATTCTTCCCCAGCAATTCCGCGGGACTGCTGTATCCAAGCATTCTGACGCTGCTGATATTGCAGAAGGTGCATCTTCCGTCCATATCGATTCCGTAGATCCCTTCGGCAGTGGAATCCAGAATGAGTTGAAGCTGATTTTTATTTTCTTCCAGCGCCACATTTGCGCCGTACAGCTGCTCCGTTCGCTCTTCGACACTCTCTTCCAGATTGTTTATGAGAAACTGCATCTTGTCCGCGACCCTGTTCAGGCTTTCCGATATGCTTCCTATTTCGTCGTTTCTAACAACTTCGGCACGCCTGGACAAGTCCCCCGAGGACAACGCGGCGGAGACATCGAGAAGATCGTCTATAGGCCTGATGAGTCTGCCGATTACGATGTGATAGGCGATAAGCGATACCGCCAGTGCAAACGCCACGAGAAGGGCCGTCAGATAAACGCTTTCAACCACACTGCTCATGTAAAGCCCTTCGGGGATCGCGGATATCAAGATCCAGTCAATGCCCGGCATCTGAATCTCGCGAACATTGACAAACAGCTTCTCCCCCCCGCTGCCGTAGATAAAGATTGAGTCCCCGCTCGTTGCGTATTGAGCGTACTCTTGCTGTATATCACGATCTTCCATTTCACTTATGGTATTTCTTTTCAACGTGCCGTCGGAGAGAACGGAGAAGTTGTCGACCCCCGTCGAGTTGGCGATCAGCGCGCCCGTGTCTTTCTCGAAAAGAATCGCGTAACCGTCATAATCGTTCACGGTATCCCTGAGAAAGGCTCCGACGCTTGAAAGAAGCACGTGCGTTCCCATCACGCCCCGCAGGTTGCCATCGCTATCGTAAATGGGCCACGCTGCAGAAATGGTTAGGTCGCTCATCACAAAATGTTTATAGATGGGTGAGAAGGCTGGGCCTGCCGCTTCCTGCGCGGCTTTGTACCACGCTCGTGTCCGCGGATCGAATTTTCCGGCCACTACGACTCGCTCGCCTGCTGTCAGTTCTTCGTTCACCGAATAGTACCAGGAGTTGCCCCCGGTAGAGACATCGTTCCTCATTATTTCGATAACGCCCTTCTCGTTCCTGCGGGCTCCGTAGTATTCGCCGTTTTCCGTGCCGTAGCTGAAACTGTATATCTCCTCTTGTTGAGAGCTCAAAACCCCGACGAAGAACTTGTCCCTGGACTCTTCATCGTACAGGTCGAGAATGCCGTTCTCTATGATCTTCCGGTTGGCGTCGTTGATATGGTCAGGCTCGCGCATGAAAGAGACGACTCGATTGTAGATGCCTTCGCCAATAGTCTCCACGATGCTCCCGGCCGTCTTTTCGGCCGAGGACAACCATCCGCTGAAAATCAGGTATCCGATGCCGCCGATAGACAACAGCATCGCCAGTATGAACACGATTCTAATTGCATTTTTAATCGAAAAATCCTTTCTACTATTCATCCCCATCTTCTCTCTTAAACACGGCCCGCGCCCTGTCTCTTGACTGAAAAGAGCGTTGGCGGCCCTTTTTTTGTCTCTTCGCCAGTCAAGCAAAACTATGCCAGCGTTGACTGCCAGATCTATCTCGACAGACCTTTGAAGGGGTGCGTTATATGATTTTAACCGCGTTCCGGGTTCGAAATGTGGGCAAAGTGTTTGACTGCGATTTTCATAAGGCTCTTAGCGGTCATCGTTGACGATTATACGTCTTGAGGAATTCGATTGCAGTCTCTTCATCCAGAGGTCTGCTGATCAGATACCCCTGTATATTGTCGCACCCGTATTCCGATAAATACTCTCTCTGCTTTTCGTGCTCCACCCCTTCAGCCACGACCAGGTGTCCCAGCTTATGCGCTATCGAGACGATATCGCCGGTGATGGCGTCCTCGGGTTTGAGGTACATCAATCTGGAAATAAAAGATCTGTCGATTTTCAGGCAGTTCACATTCAAGTCCCTCTCCCTGGAAAGAGAGGAGTAGCCCGTACCGAAGTCGTCTATGGCTATATGGATTCCTGCCTTCATAAGCTCACCGAGAACGCGGTTGACTTCTTCGTAATTTGAAGTGAATACCGACTCCGTGATTTCCAGGCTGATACTCTCCGGATTCACTTGCATTTCATCTATCATCTCAAAAAGACTACTGGCGAAATCGTTTCTCAACAGCTGAATGGCCGATACGTTTATCGAAACGGAAATTGTTTCATACCCCCTCTTCTTCAATTTGTCCAGGAAACGAAAGGCCTGGAGCATAATCTTCCGACCGATCGGGATTATGAGCTTTGTTTTCTCGGCGATCGGAATGAACTCCAGAGGCGGTACCGGACCGAGCCCCTCGATATTGAGCCTGGCCAGAGCTTCGTAGCAGCAAATCCTGTTCGATTTTAGATCCAGGATCGGCTGATACTGCAGGAACAGTCCGCCATTACTCTCATCGGCCGCAATTGCGGTAAGTTCGCGGGTTACTTCCTCCTCGCGGGCCGTCTGCATCTCGATCTCCGTGTCGTAGAAGCATATGCCGACGTCCTTGTTGTTGGTATCGATCGCTTTTTCCGATGTGATCAGAAGTCTCCTCATAAGCAGATCCACATCGCATTCGTTGTCTCGTTCGATTTCAATGACTCCTATACCGCCGCCGGTCCTCTCCACGGCAAGCAGAGACTCCAGCGCTTTTGAAAGGGTTTCGGAGAATTCCACCAGTTCGTTCCTGTCTTCGTAGCCCCTTATGTAGAAAGTGAATCGATTTTCATGTGTGCTGAAAAGTACGCGCCTCTCTGTGCAATACTGGTTTAGAGTATCTGCGACTTTCTTTATGAGTTCCTGCGTGTAATGAAACCCATAAGTCATAGTTAACGACTGCACGGCGCTCAAATTTACGCTCACGAGCGCTCTTTTCTCGGCCGCAGGCTTCTTCGCGTCGCTCTCGAGAAGGCTTTCCAGATAATTCCGGTTGTACAGGCCCGTCAAGTTATCGTGTTCATTGCTGTATCTGAGATTATTCTCGATTTCCTTCCGGTCGGAGATGTCGAGTATTATTCCCTCGAGAGCCTCCACTCCGCCCCGCTCGTTGTAGATACCCTGCCCAATCTCCAGAATCCATTTCCGCTCCCCTTTCGCCGTCACTATCTGATATTCATAATTTAAAGTAATTCGCCTTTCGACTGCTCTTCGCCACTCTTCCCAGAGCGATTCGCGAAATTCCGGCGCGACCAGGTCTTTGAAGGCCAGGTCCCTGTTATTGACGAGGTTTTCAGGGCGATAACCGGTCAATTCAAAACAGCCGTCGGAAACGTATTGCATAGTCCATTCTCTGTCATAGTTGCACCTGTACGCCATACCGGGAAGGTGGGAAAGAAGAACGGATTTGCTGCGTTCGCTCTCGAGCAGATCGGCTTCTATCGCTTTACGCTCTGTAATATCCTGAACCAGACATATATGGTTGTATTGATCGTCGTTCAACAAAACGAGCGGAGCCACCGTCATATATACCCATACAACCGAACCGTCCGGCTTGATATATCTCTTCTCCATCGAATAACTCTTGACTTCGCCCGACTTCAGTTTCCTGTATTTCTTCAAATCCTCTTCAAGATCATCGGAATGTGTAATCTTCCCCCAGCCCAGCTCTATGAGTTCTTCCTTCGTTCTACCGGTTATTTGCTCGAACATCGGATTGAACCTGGTAACCGCTTTACTCAAGGAATCTAGCGGTTGATCGCTGTGCGAAATAGCTATGCCTATTGGTGCCTGTTGGAAAACCGTATCAAACGTTATCACCTGTTCATTCAGTTTCTGCTCGAGCAGTCGCTGGACGCGAAGCAACTCGATGTGGATTTCGATTCTGGCCTTTAGGGAATGCATGTTGATAGGCTTTCTTATATAGTCCACAGCACCGAGTTTCAGGCCTTTTATTTCGTTGTCCAGTTCATCGTAGTTAGTCAGAATGATCGCACGCAGCTTCCTGTACTTATCGTCTGACTTCAGTTCGTTCAGAACCTCGAACCCATCCATGCCGGGCATGTTCAAATCGAGTATGATCAGGTCGATATCATCATTTTCGTTAATCTGCCTCATGGCTTCAACACCGTCACAGGCGGTGAGGATGCTGTACTCACACAGCATCTTTTCGATGATGAATCGGTCTGAAGCAGAATCGTCGACAACCAGTATTTTCGCAGACATCGTTCATTCCCCATCGCTATAAGAAACAAATGCCGAAACATATCTCAATTTTGAAACCGGCCGATCTCTTCCAGAAGCTTTCCGAGCAAGGAGACGAATCTCTCCTTAAGAGGCGGTATCTCCTCTTCCGAACTGTCGCTCAAAGCCTTTTGCAGTTCTACCGAAACTTCGTACAGAGCCCTCGCGCCGATACTACCGGAGCTGCTCTTGACCTTATGGACGATCTGTACGGCATCCGGATATCTCCTCTCTTCGATAGCCTTACAGAGCGTATCCGGCGTGTCCCGGTTCTCCCGGTGATACGCGTCCAATACCTGGCGGTACACTTCCAGATCGCCGCCCATGTTTTTCAGTCCGGCCGATCGATCCAGAACGGTCGGCTCCCGAACACTCTTTTCCTCGCTCTTCTGGATGATTTCCCTGACGGTCTGGATAAAGCGATCCGGATCGAAGGGCTTGCTTATATAGTGGTAAATTCCACTCTGCTCGCATTTTTCCCGAACTCCAAGAATGACATCCGCGGTCATCGCCACTATGGGTACATCGGCCGATATCTTTCTGATTTCCCGCGCCGCTTCATAGCCGTTCATAACGGGCATATGCAAATCCATCAAAATCAAGTCGATGCTATTCCTGTGTTGCCTGTAAAGCTCGACGGCGGCCCTGCCGTCGCCCACCAGGATAGATTCGATGCCCACCTGTTCGAGGATGGATTTCGCAATCAACTGATTGGTCTTGTTATCTTCGGCCAGAAGCACTCGGTGGGATCCGTCGAGTCTTGCGGGGCCGGCTTTCTTCTCCAACGGTTGAGAGGCCGACACCGCCTTCAAATTGAAAATGTCGAGAATCCCGTTCAACAGAATCGAAGGGATTATTGGCTTGCCGATGCCCATGTCGATTTCATAGTCGTCGAGCCTGTCGAAGAGGTCCTCTCTCATCATCGGCAAAAGCACGATGAGCTTCGGCATTCTGGCGATCCTCGGGTTTTTGCGTATCGACTCTATGAATTCGAAGCCGCCTCCGGCAGGTGTGTCGTAGTCGATGATGAACAGATCGAAGGGCTTGGCGAATTTGCCATCGGCTGCTTCAAGCATGCTCAACGCGCTCGCCTGGGAACTGGTGAGCTCGCAATGCATTCCGAAGGCGCCGAGATAGCTCTCCAGAAGGTTCATGCTCGCCCCCGTCCTTTCCAGGACAAGCGTCCTGACGTTCTTGAAATGAGTCGCCGAGAAGGTCTTTGCGTAAAGCTCCTCTTTCTCTTTGTCGATACTCAGAGAAAGCTGGATTATGAACGTGGAGCCTTCCCCGGGGGTGCTGAAGACCTGTATATTTCCCCCCATCATATCCAGGAGGTTCTTGACGATAGACAGCCCCAATCCGGAACCTCCGAAGCGCCGGTTGATACTGCTGTCTCCCTGCGTAAAAGGTACGAAGAGCTTTTTCACCTGTTCTTCGGTCATGCCGATGCCGGTGTCTTTTATCGAGAAGGAGAGATGGTATTTTTCCTTTTCCCTGGCCACGAGCCTCACGTCCAGCGAGACTTCGCCGGAAGCGGTGAATTTCGCGGCGTTGTTGAGGATGTTGAGGAGGATCTGCTCGATTCGCTTCTGGTCGCCGAAGAACCAATTTGGAACGAGGGGATCTTTCGAAAGCCTGAAGCCGATCCCCTGCTCTTCGATCTTGTAAGACACGATGTTCACGACGTCCTGAATGACCTGGTCCATGCTGAAAGAAGCGATCTCCAGCTCCACCTTGCCGGCTTCGATCTTAGAGTAATCCAGGATATCGTTGATTATGCTCAGCATATTGTTCGATGCCTGAGTGATTCGATCGACATACATGGTCTGCGTCAGGGAGATATTGGTCTTTTTCAGCAGGTAAGCCATTCCCGTAATGGCGTTGAGCGGTGTCCGGATTTCGTGGGACATTCTCGCCATGAAGCTGGACTTGAATTCGTTCGCATCTTCGGCTTCTCGTTTTGCCTTTTCCAGATCTATCTGAATGAGTTCGCGCTTCTTAATTTCATTTCTCAATCTAATGATCCAGTAGAACGAAACCACCATCACGACTGCAGCCAGTACCGCAAAGATCGCTATAACCCGGATGATCGGTCCGTAGTCGGTTTCCGATCCTAGATCGATCCACCTGTTGTTGATGGCGATCTTCTCTTCTTCCGTGATCGTATTCAACGCTTTGTTGAAGATGCTCACAAGAAGGGGCCAGTCTTTGCGAACGGCAAAGTTCAAAGTCAGCTGTCTATCGGCTTCGAATGCGGTGAACCGTAAGTTCGTCAATCCGTTGGCCCGTATAAGATAATTAGTGGTGGCGAGGTTCCCGACGAAAGCCCTTTCCGTGCCGTTGGCGACTGCCGTGATCGCCGCTTCCACAGAGTCGTAGAGACTCAGATTGATTTTTGGATAATACAGCAGGTAACTGTGATGGGAGCTGTTCCTCTGCACGGCCACCGTCAACCCTTCAAGATCTTCAATTCCCGAGATTGCCGTATCGGTGTCCCTGGTCACGATTACCCTCTTGAAGTAGTAATACGGTTCGGAGAAAAGAAAATGCAGTTCTCTTTCGTCGGTTCTGGATATCGCCGGCAGAGCGTCCACCTCTCCCGCCAGAGCCATATCGTAGGCTTCCGGCCAGGTCAACCCCTGAACAACCTCGAACCGCAAGCCGGTTTTCTCGCCGATCAGCTGCAACAAATCGGCAGCGATTCCCTTGTACTTTCCGTCCTTGTCTATGAACTCGAACGGAACGAACGCCGGATCGACGCCGAGTCGAATGACAGGATGTTCGTTGATGAAGGCAATTTCATCCTCCGTCCAGGTGATGCTCTTGTCTATCGCATAACAGGAGCCTGTAATCATTAGAGCCGTACCGACAAAAACGATCAAAAAGGCCAAGAGCTTTCTCATGAGCGCTCACCTTCATAATATCGACTTTCAGTCTCGACTCCTAGCTATCTATTTCCGGGTGTGCCCCGGAAAGGGGCACCAAAAAGCCGAAAGGAAGCCTAAAAAGATGTTACCATAAAAAATGGAGAAAAAGGAAATTATTAAGGGGAATTTAATATAGAGAACTGTTAAAAAACAGTGTGAACGTTACGAGAAAAGCGGAACAGAGATCCAATCGAATGAGTACCTGAGGAGACTAACAAAAGTGAATCACCGTAAACGTATCATAATAACCTTATACATGAAATATGCTTATACAATGAGGTTAGCTTAAAGTGCAACTCAGATCAAGAAATTGCCTCTCTTTTACTGTATATTTTTCCCGGGAGGGATCGCTGTGTATGAATGGCATGAGAACGTTCAGCAGATCATAGAACTCATCGAGCGGAATCTCGATGATAGTCCTTCTCTTTCCGAAGTGGGCGAGAGTCTTTTCTATTCGCCTTTTTACTGCACAAAGAAGTTTCACGCCCTGACCGGGATGCGACTGAGGGATTACATCAGGCTTCGAAAGATCTGCAAGGCGGCGCTGGAGTTGCGCGATACCGGGAAATCAATCGCCGAGATAGCTCTTGATAGAGGCTTCTCCTCGCAAGCAGCTTTCAGTAGATCGTTCAAGAAGGCTTACTCGGTTTCGCCGAAGGAGTACAGATCCTCTCCAAGACCGATCCCCCTTCTGCTGAAAAGGATTGTCTATGATCCCTGTGTTCTAGGTATCAAAAGGAGGTGCAACTTGAGCGAGAAAGAACTCGAAAAGATCGAAGTGAAGTTCGAGAAACTGCACGCACACAGGTTTATCGGGATCAGAAACGTTGACGCAAAGGGATATTTCCACTTCTGGGAGCTTCAGGAAAGCATTCCCGGTCAGGACTGTCACACCGTGACAGGTCTGCTGGAGAGCATCCCGAGCCTTCATGGCCAGATCGGCGGCTGGTATTTTGAAGGCGGTAAGCGTGGCTACCTGTATGGGATCGAAGTGCCTATCGATTACAGCGGAGAAGTACCTGAAGGTATGGAGTGCACTACTATTCAAGAGAGCGAATACATCGTCTTTTATTACCCGCCATATGTATTTGAAGAGAACAACGATGCCGTCATGTCGACCGTGAACGATCTTGCATGGAGCTGGAATCCGTCAGATTCCGGCTACGAATGGAACATTGAAAATCCGATCTACCAGAGAAGCGATCCGGAAAAATATGGCTATGCCGTCTGCCGTCCCGTGAGACCTTTGAAAAAGTAGAAATAGTGAAATAGAAGTAGTAATGAAAGCCCCTGATTCCAGGGGTTTTCTGATTCTTACACTTATTTCGTTCGCGATGATAGGTAATTTCCTCCATTCGCCCTTCTCTGAAGAAGGGTTTGTGAACATAAGTCCCATCGTTCGCAGTCTATTATTGGTAAAGACTTAACAGAAACCCGGAGTGGCCGAAAGGAGAGAAAGCAAAATGATAAGGGGAAAGCAGGACGATTATCCTACACTGTCGGAGATACTCCAGTCTTACAACGTGCTCCAGAACAAGGTTGAGAATTTTATCAACATGAGGCCGGGCTTTTTCTTCGTGTTTTCGGCCGAAAGGATCGAAGGGAGTCGCGGCCCGTACTACGCCTGCACCGTTGGCGATTCGAAGAGCAGAGTCGAGTCCAAGGCATGGATAGGCGACTCTGGAGTTATAGAGCCGCGTGCAGGCCATATAGCGCTGGCCGATTATATGCGCGACGAGAAGTACGGGCTGAGTATAAAGGTGAAGAGGAATTTCACACTCGATGAGATGGAAGCTTACAGCGCCGGCTCTACCACCCAGCTCATACCTGTCGTTCGCGATATCGCCGCTCTCAGATCCGAGATACAACGGCTGATCGAGAGCGTGAAGAACGGGTTTTTGAGAGAATTGCTTGAGGGATTGCTGGGCGAGAATGGTTCCTGCCGCGAGTTTTTCGACTCCCCGGCAGCCAAGACTTATCACCACGCCCTTATAGGAGGCCTCGCCGGTCACAGTTTCCAGGTGGCCAGGTATGCGCTGGGCATATACGACCTTTCGCCTTCGCGAGAGAGTATCGACAGGGATATGCTGGTGACGGCGGCGCTTCTGCACGATATAGGAAAGGTGAAAACCTATTCGACCGACGATTACGCCTTCGAATACACCGATCGCGGTCAGCTCGAGGACCACATAGCGATAGGAGTGAGGATCCTCGAAAGGGAGATCGTGAAGATCGACGGCTTCCCCGAGACTCTGGCCAGCGAGCTGATCCATGCGGTTATAAGCCACCACGGGGAGTTGCAATACGGCTCTCCCGTGACACCGAAGACTAGGGAGGCCTTCATTCTGTCGCTGTGCGACAACCTGGACGCGAGGCTGGACCATTTCGAGTCCCAGGCCGCCGCGACGCCGGAAGACTCTTCCTGGACCGAGTATTCGCGAATGTTCCAGAGCAGACTCTACAGAGGAAACCACTGAGATAACGTCTTGAGCTTTATCCTGACGTCCGACGGTTCTTTTTCTACACATATTACTACATTTTCGCGGGAGGTTAAAACTACCGCGGTCATCGCATGTTACAATTCTTCTTGATCGGCGGGAGGGAATTTCATGTTTGGTAGAGATCTGATAAGAAATATATCGATTATCGCCCATATCGACCACGGAAAGACTACGCTGGTCGATCGTTTTCTGGATATAACCGGCACTATCGAACACCGGCGCATGAAGGACCAGTTCATGGATTCGATGGACATCGAGCGCGAGAGGGGAATAACGATTAAGTCCAAACCCGTGAAGCTGAATTACACGGCCCGGAACGGCAAGACTTACGAGATAAACATAATAGACACGCCCGGCCACGTCGATTTCAATTACGAGGTTTCGAGGAGTCTGGCCGCCTGCGAGGGGGCGATTCTTCTTGTGGACGCCTCGCAAGGTGTTGAAGCCCAGACGGTGGGAAACACTTATCTGGCCATAGAGAACGACCTCGAGCTGATACCGGTTCTGAACAAAATTGATATTCCGAACGCAAATATCGAGGAGACGTTGGCCGAGATAGTCGATTTGATCGGCTATAAAGCCGAGGAATGTCTGCTGGCGAGCGCCAAAACGGGAGAGGGCGTCGTGGAGATACTCGAGGCAGTGGTCGAGCGCGTCCCGCCGCCGTCGGGTAATACTTCAGCTCCGCTCAAGGCGCTGATCTTCGACGCGATTTACGACAAGTACAGGGGTGTGGTTGTTCACGTCAGAGTTTTCGAAGGTTCGGTCAGGGCAGGCGACAGAATCATGATGATGTCCTCCCGTGAAATCTTCGAGGTTATAGAGGTTGGTTACTTCCTTCCGCAGATGGTCCCAACAGATTCTATCGACGCCGGAGAGGTCGGTTACATCATAGCCGTTATCAAAGAAGTGGCAAGCGCCAAAATCGGCGATACGATCACAGGCGCCACCAGCTCCACTCCCGAGGCCCTTCCCGGTTACAAAGTCGCCAAGCCCATGGTTTATGCCGGCATGTTTCCCGGCATGCCCGAGTACTACGAAGAGCTGCGAAAGGCTCTCGACAAGTTCAAGCTGAACGATGCAGCCCTGGTCTTCGAGCCGGAAAACTCCCCGGCGCTGGGCTTTGGCTTCAGAGTCGGCTTCCTCGGCTTGCTCCATATGGATGTGGTGAGGGAGAGACTCGAGAGGGAGTTCGATATCACCTGTATACTGACGGCGCCGAACGTAGTTTACAGGGTAACCATGAGCGACGGAACCGTTCAAGAGATTACCAACCCGGCAAGTTTTCCCGAACCGGGAGAGTTCGCAAAGGTCGAAGAGCCCTTCGTGGAGCTTTCTATAATCACTCCATCCGATTACATGGGCAACCTCATCGGTTTCATTACGACCGAAAAGAGGGGCGAGTTCAAGGCCGTCGAGAACGCCGGCAAAAACAGGGTGGTCATGAAGTTCGTGACGCCCCTCTCGGAGATAATGTTCGACTTCTTCGACAGGATGAAGGCGCTCTCAAGAGGATACGCCTCGATGGATTACGATATCATCGGCTACAGAGAATCGAACCTGGTCAAGGTGACCATACTCGTCAACAAGGACACCGTGGATTCCCTGTCGTTCATAGTTCATGTAGACAAGGAGTACGCGGTGGCCAAGAAGGTTGTGGACAAGCTGAGCGAACTAATACCCCAGCATCAGTTCCAGATACCGATACAGGCCAGGGCCCGTGGCAGGATAATCGCCCGGAGCGATATAAAGGCCCTCAGGAAGGACGTTCTGGCCAAGTGCTACGGCGGGGACGTTACCAGGAAGATGAAGCTGCTGGAGAAACAAAAAGAGGGAAAGAAGAGAATGAGAGAGATAGGTCAGGTAACTATTCCTCAGAACGCCTTCCTCGCTATCTTGCGGATCGGCGATGAAGAATGAGAGCGCGAGGTGATTCCGTGATAAAGCTGGGCGCGCATATGTCGACTTCGAAGGGCTTCGATAAAGTCCCCGGAGATACGTCGAAAATGGGCGGAAACACTTTCCAGATCTTCCCGCACAGTCCCAGGATGTGGAGAGCCTCGCTGCCCGAGGATAAGATCGCCCGGGCTTTCAAGGACGAGATGAAAGCCAAAGGCATCGACCCTTACTCTTGCATGGTCCACTCGGGTTATCTTATAAACCTGGCTTCCTCCAGCGAGGAGGTATGGGATAAGTCTGTGACGCTGCTCTCGATCGAGATGAAGATCACGGCCGCTCTGGGGCTGAAGTATTTGAACTTCCATCCGGGGAGCCATCTGGGGGACGGTCTCCAGACCGGCATAGACAGGATAGTGAGGGGAATCGATATAGTTCTGGGCGAAAATCAGGACAACGACGTGATGCTTCTTCTGGAGAACGTCGCCGCCAAGGGCAACCATATAGGCAGTAGTTTCGAAGAGTTGAAGAGTATTATAGACGGGTCGTCCGGGCCTTCGAGGATAGGCATAACCTACGATACCTGTCACGGTTTCGATTCCGGCTTCGATATCAGGACTATCGACGGGACGAAGTTTCTGATAGAGAGCATCGACTCCACGGTCGGATATGAGAAGTTGAAGATGGTACACCTCAACGACAGTAAATTTCCCCTGGGCGCCGGCAAGGACAGACACGAAGTCATAGGCAAGGGTTATATAGGCATGGACGGGGGATTCAGGGAGTTCCTCTCCTGCGAAGAGATACAGCAGAAGCCCTGGCTTCTGGAGACCCCGGGCGAAGACGCCGACCACGCAGAAGAGATCAAGTATATAAGAGAACTATTGAATAATCGGGAGAACATTCTATGAAGAAGAAGTACGTGGTAGTAACGGGAGGAGTGCTCAGCGGAATCGGAAAGGGAATACTTTCGGCCTCCATAGCCCGTGTTATGAAGGAGTGCGGGGTGGAGGTCAACACCCTGAAGATAGACCCATACCTCAATATAGATGCCGGCACGATGAATCCCAACCAGCACGGGGAGGTTTTCGTAACGGAGGACGGCTACGAAGCCGATCTAGACCTCGGCCATTACGAGAGGTTCCTTGGAAAGGATATGCGACGCGAGAACAATATGACGGCCGGCCAGATTTTCAAAGCCATCATAGACAAGGAGAGGGAAGGGAGCTTCCTGGGGGCGACCGTCCAGATGGTGCCGCACGTGACCGAGGAGATAAAAGGCAGGATAAGAAGGATTCCGGGCGAGTTGATCATGATAGAGATCGGCGGAACTGTGGGCGACATCGAGGGCGAGATCTTTCTCGAAGCCATCAGGGAGCTCTCGGTAGAGGAGGGTTCCGAGAACTTTCTCTTCGTCCACGTGACCTACGTACCCTACCTCAGGGTCACGAGCGAGTTCAAGACCAAACCCACTCAGCAGTCGGTGCAGCTCTTGAGGAGGATAGGCATTCAGCCGCAGATGATCGCCGTGAGATCCGAGGAACCGGTTGAGGAGAACGAGCTTAGAAAGATCGCCCTCTTCGGCGGCGTCGAAAGGGAGATGGTCTTCAATCTGCCCGACTCTAAGAACGTTTACGATGTCCCCTCGATCGTTTACTCTTACGGCATTCACAGAAAGATAGCCACCAGGCTCAACCTCGAGATAATGGAGAGGTTTGAATGGGACTACCCTAGAAACTTCATCCCTTCGAAGATCGCCATAATCGGCAAATATCTGGGAACGGACGACGCCTACAAGAGCATATCCGAGAGTATTTGCCTGTGTGGCGCCAGCAAGCCGGAAGTCCTCGATTCCCAGGTCTTCGAGGATATGACGCAGGAGCAGATCAAAAACACCCTGGCCGAATACGAGGGCCTGATAATTCCCGGCGGTTTCGGAAAGAGGGGCATAGAGGGAAAGTTAGCCGTGATAAGGTACGCGCGCGAGAACAACGTACCCATTCTGGGTATCTGTCTGGGTATGCAGCTAATGGTTATAGAGTACGCCAGAAATGTGGCCGGCCTTGAAGGCGCTAACTCCACCGAATTCGATCCGGCGACGCCCTATCCGGTGATCGATATAATGGAGGAACAGAAGAAGATACTCAAACTCGGCGGGACCATGAGACTGGGCGCACAGGAGACTCCAATAAAGGTGGGTACGCTTCTCATGGAGGCTTACGGGGCCAGTCCGGTTCACGAGAGGCACAGGCACAGGTACGAAGTCAACTACGAGAACTTCCGGGACCTCTTCAGCGAGCCGGACGAGAACCTTTCCGGCAGGTTGGTGATCTCGTCCAAGGCCGCTTTCGTGGAGGCCATCGAGTTGCCAGGCAGGGATTTCTTCCTCGGGATTCAGTACCACCCGGAGTTCGGCTCGAAAGTGGGCCGCCCCAGTCCGCTGTTCAGACTCTTCGTGGAAAGAGTCAGGGGGCGAAAAAAAGATTGACGAGAATGGATTTCAGAAACTGGAGATCGCTCGATCTCTCCTCACCCGTGATAATGGGTATAATCAACACCACACCCGATTCCTTCTACCCCGGGAGCCGGGTCCCCGATCCACGGACCGCCGTGGAAAGGGCGATGGAGATGCTCGATAGCGGCGCTTCTATAATCGATATAGGCGGTGAATCTTCCCGACCCGGGGCAGGAGCCATCGACTGGCAGGAGGAAGTACGCCGGGTCGTTCCTGTCGTCAGGGGTATCAGGGAGCGAAGACCGGAGGCGATCATCTCGGTCGATACATACAACTTCAACACGGCTTCGCAGGCGCTCTCGGAGGGAGCCGACATCGTCAACGACATAACAGGTTTGGTCGATCCCGCTATGATAGAGGTCGTGGCGAAGAACGGAGCCGCGGTCGTAATAATGCACATGAAGGGCACTCCCTCGACCATGAGCCGGCTCACCGATTACTCCGATGTAGTATCTCAGGTTAAGGAGCAACTGCTTGAACGTTGCGAAAAGGCCGTGGCAGGAGGGGTGAGAAAGGACGGGATAATTCTCGACCCCGGCATTGGTTTCGCCAAGAACGCCCTTCAGAGCCTGGAGATTCTCAAGAATATCACCGACTTCACCTGCCTTAAGTACCCGGTGCTGGTGGGCCATTCTAGAAAGAGCTTCATGGGATACGTCTCCGGTCTGCCCGTCGAGAATAGACTCGAGGAAACTCTCGCCGTCTCCACGTACCTCTATCTGAAGGGAGTGAAGATATTGAGAGTACACGACGTTGAAGAGCACCGAAGAATCTTTGATATACTGAAGTTGATGGACAAATCCACTGAGCAGTGAATGGGGGGAAAGGTTTTGTCTTACAATAGGCGATCGAAAAAATACTGGAGAGAGACCTGGAAAGCCTATCTGTTTCTCCTGCCTTCGCTGGCGATCCTTGGTGTCTTCACTTTCTGGCCGATAGGCTTCTCTCTCGTCTTAAGTTTTTTCAAATGGGATTACACTTCGGCCTCTCGCTACTTCATAGGTCTGGACAACTACAAGGAACTCTTCAGGATCTCGTACCCCGTTCAGATGAACCTGCTTTATTCGATCATCAACATGGCCGTCTATGCTGTTGCGACTCTGGTCCTGGTTCAGATGGTCCATTTCCTTCTCTGCGGCGCGAGCAAGTACGATAAACCCGAGAAGGAGCATGCAACGCTCTATGCGCTGTTCGCAGGAGTTCTAGCCGGTTATGTGGTTTTGAGGAACCTCTCGGACGGGGTGACGATGGCCGGGATACTGTACGGACTGGCGATGGCCGCCTTTGCGCTGGTAATCTTCCTGAGGCGCAGAGGTTCGATACAGAGCGTTAAAATGAAGTCGAGCCAGTGGGTAACGCTCATACTTTTCATAGGGATATACTACCTTCTTTCGAGGGTTCTGTTGAAGGAGAGCGTCGACTTTTTGCAGTACTTCGTGCTGGCCAAGGAGAGCTCGGACTTCTTGAAGTCGATCTTCAACACCATCTATTACGTTGTACTCTCGGTTCCGACACAGATAGTGCTGGCCCTACTGATCGCCGTCCTTCTCAACAAGAGCATAAAGCTCCGCTCGCTCTTCAGAACGGCGTATTTCATACCATTCGTGACATCGGTGGTCGCCGTTTCCCTGGTCTGGCAGTGGATGTTCAACGACCAGTTCGGCCTTCTGAACTACATCCTGTCGTGGTTCAACCTGCCGAAGATCGCATGGCTCAAGGAAGAAGTCTGGACGATACCCACGATCGCCATAGTCTCGGTCTGGCAGCACGTCGGCTATACGGCCGTGATATTTCTGGCCGGTCTCCAGAACATCGACAGGTCTTACTACGAGGCGGCCGATGTCGATGGAGCCAGTTCCTGGCAGAAATTCAAGTTCATCACCTGGCCCCTTCTATCGGGAACGACCTTCTTCATAATGATAATAACTATGATCGGTGCCTTCAAAGTCTTCTCCCAGATATTCATCCTGTACCAGGGCTTGCCCGGACCTGTCAACAAGAGCGGGCTCACGCTCGTTTACTACGTCTTTGACGCCTTTTACAACCAGCAGAGGATGGGAGTGGCCAGTGCGGCCGCCTATATTCTCTTCATGATAATCCTTCTTCTCACGATGGTGCAACTCTACGTCGGGAAGAAGCGTGTACACTACGAGGGATGAGGTGGCGCTGTGAATACATCATCTACCAGGAGTATTTCGAAGATTTTCATATACGTTCTCATCATCGGGGGCGCCTTCCTGATGCTGGTACCCTTCGCATGGATGGTGGACACGTCCTTCAAAGCGCCGAGCGAAGTCTCTTCCTGGCCGCCGGTCTGGACGACCAAGAATGCCGCCAGTTCCTTCCAGTTCAAGACCAGAATCAAGCAGAAGAGCTCCTCGACGTCTGTGGATCTTTCAACGCTCAGTCTGAGCGAATTCAGGAACTTCGCAGCCCTTCTGGAGAGCACGGGCAGTTTCGATACGCTGACGGTAAGTCTCGACGACGATCCGATCGTGCGCGGCGAGATCGAGATCCTGCTCCTCTCGAACAACGGTTCGCCGGCCTTCTATGCGGTCGATCTCGACATGGCTCGATACGGAGAGCTCGCCGAGAAGTTTCTCTCCCTGAAAGGCGCTTTCCCACAGACCTATTCCGGCGAGCTCGAAAAGTTAAACACGGATGATCCGGGAACTTTCTTCGACGGCTTCTTCGGGGTTTCCATCTATCAGGATACGGGCTTCATCAGGAGAGTCGTGCTGGTCAATTCCCTGAAATCCCTTTACTCATCCACGATCGATAGACTCCTTCAATCTGCCGAGACAACGTTCAAGGACCTCCCGATAGACAACGACTCCACCAAACAGCTGAAGGCCGAACTCCGGGAAGAGATCCGTGATATTTTCAGCGATACGGTGTCTGCAATTGAGACGGCCATGGCCGGACTGGATTCATACAGGACGGGCACTTCGGGCGTGACGTCACTGCCCGAGCTGGCGACTGTCATAAGTCTCATGCGCGAGAACATCTCGAAGATAGAAGCGGATGCACAGGAGTCGCTCTCTCTGGCCAGATCGAAAGCATCTTCGGACCCGAGGTTGACGATGCTCGTGAACCAGTTTGAACGGTCGCTGGAAAGCATCTCCGACGGGCCGATTCGCTGGACCTACCTCATGGATTTCTACGTAGAGGCCAGAAACTTCTACGATGGCGTTCAGACAGTCTCGCTCTCGAGCGGTTCGATAGTGGGGAGGATAAGGACCGATGAACAGGTCCACGGACTGGTAATAAAGGCCATCGACACCTGGAAGGCCGATCCGGCAACGAAGGAGTATCTGAAGTCAACCCTGACGCCGTCGAACATAAGGAACGCCGTCACCATACTTCTAACTTACCTGGACGGAAACTACAGAGACAGTCTGGCGGGCCACTTCTCCAGTCCCCGGACCGTACTGGAAACGGTCAATGAAGCCATGAACTTCCTGAGAACATCGCTGCTTGTGGCTGCCGACCCCTCGCTCGATTCGAGAGTTCGACAGATCATGACCTCGGAAAGCTCCTATCAGGAGCTGGAATCGGTAATAAGGGAGGTTGCAACGACAGCGGGGCAGAGTATAACTTACGGCAAGATCTCCGCCGGACTCTCCAGATTTGCCGGCGAAAGCGATCCCGAAGTCTTCGCCCGGTTCATAAGAAGAAGGTGGGAGGAGACCGAGATGGTCGGCAGTTTCTCGAAGATGCACTCGAACATCTTCACCGAGCTCGATCTCGTTTCCAAGCCCGACGAGGTTGAAAAGGTCTTCCTCAGGGGTTTGATCTCTCCCTCGGGTTCAAAATCCTTCGACATAAAGCTGAAAGGTATCCCGGCCGTCTGGTTCAAGGACGATGTCTCCTCGGCGAAAGCGAACTTCACGTTCGCCGAGACAATAAGGAACTTTTTCCAGAACTACGTCACGGCCTGGAACGCCGCGCCGTTCGGAACGTATTATTTCAACACGGTCTTCGTGGCGATAGTCACCACTTTCGCCGAGATAATATTCGCCGCCATGGCCGCTTTCGCCTTCGCCAAGATGGAGTTCTTCGGCAAGAATCTGATCTTCACGCTCTTCCTGGCGACGATGATGGTCCCCGGAGAGGTTCTACTGGTACCGAATTACATCACGCTCACCGCTCTGGGCTGGATCGATTCGTATTACGCACTAATAGTGCCCTGGGTCGTCAGCGTCTTTGCCATCTTCCTTTTGAGGCAGCATTTCATGACGATACCGAACGAACTTTACGACGCCGCGATGATCGATGGACTGACCAAATGGAGGTTCTTGTGGACGGTCATGGTTCCTCTTTCCAAACCGGCCGTGATTACGGGGGCGCTGCTCAAGTTCGTAGGGAGCTGGAACTCTTTCCTCTGGGTGTTGATCGTTACCAAGAGTCCCGAAATCAGGACACTGCCGGTAGGTCTTCAGAACTTCAGCTCGGCCACCGGTAGCGACTATCATCTCTTGATGGCGGCCGCGACTTTCTCGGTTATACCGGTCGTTGTTCTCTTCCTGTTGACCCAGAAGTATTTCATTGCGGGAATCGCCAGGAGTGGTTTGAAATAGCCAGGGTCAAGCGCAAGAGAATCTTTCCGCTGGGGATTTTCATCTTCCTGGTTCTTTTGCTTTCGCTCCTTCTCATCACCAATTACAACGCGATAGCGAAGCTCAAAGAGGAGAAACAGAGGCTGGAGACCATGGAGAAGCGATACAACGAGCTGGAGAAGCAGATACAGATAAGAGAGGCCGAGCTGGAATTGTTGAGGAAATTGATGCAGGAGAAAGGCGCGGGTGTCTATTGATGAATTACATAGTTACAACTTCGTACAAACCGTCGGGGGAAGAAGTGACAAAGGCCAGGAATCTAGCCGGGGAGATGGGGGTCAGGTACGTATCGCGCAACAGGTTGAAGGAGTACGAAAAGGAGACAGCCCTGGATTTCTACTACGTCTTCGACAAGAACGGCCAGCTCGTGATACGCTCGGGCGAGGAAGTCTTTTTCTTCCACCCGGGAATGTCCAAGGTCAGACTGAAGAATATCAAGTTGCAGGATTCCGATTATCTGATCAAAAGCATGGAACTCGCGGGAACTGAACTGGTTCTCGATACCACGTTCGGTCTGGGAAACGAAGCCCTTCTGATCGCCAACTTTCTTCCCGGCGGAAAGGTTGTGGGACTCGAGGCTTCAGAACACATCTTCAGGGTTGTTTCACACGGCCTGAAGAATTATCCCTACGAGGACGACTGGACGAGGGAGGCCGCCGGCAGGATAGAACTGTACAACCGGGACCTGAGAGAATTCGTAAGGAACTGCGGAGAAGGGTCTTATGATATAGTTTACTGTGATCCCATGTTCGACAGACCACAGTACAGGTCCCACTCGATAAATCCGCTGAGGCCTTTCGCAGTGTACGACAGGATAAACAGGGAAGATGTTGACTGGATGATCAGGGCGGCCCGCCGGAAGTTCATACTCAAAAGCCGGACCAGGGACACGCTATTCCAGGAGCTCGGGATCGAATTCGACCGTTTGTGGGGAAGCAAGAAGAGCGGTGTTCTGTACGGGGTTATCGATAAGAGATGATACCGGTTATCCTCGGGCCGACGGCTGTGGGAAAGACAGCCCTCCTGCTGGAGCTGGCCATGAGACTCCCCATAGAGGTCGTATCGGTTGACTCCAGGCAGATCTACCGCCACATGGACGTGGGAACGGCCAAGCCTACGAAACGCGAGCGAGAAAGTCTCAGACACTGGCTGATAGATATAAGGGACCCGGATGAGGATTTCGACGTAAAGACCTTTAGAGAACTGGCGCTGGAGGCGATCGAAGATATCACGTCCAGGGGGAAGATACCGGTCCTGGCCGGCGGCACCGGTCTGTACGCCGAGGCTCTCATGAAGGGACTGGCCGACGTTCCAGGCCGTAACGAGAGCGTTCGCGAGGCCCTTGCCGAACTCGAAAGGGCCAGCCCCGGTTCTTTACGAAAGATGCTGAAGGCTCTCGACAGTCAGGCCTACGGGCGCCTTCACGAGAACGATTTGAAGAGATCCATAAGGTATCTCGAGGCCTTTTTCCTGACGGGAAAGCCACTGAGCGAAGTGCAGAACGAGAAGACCGTCTCGGACAGATACAAGGTGATCGTCCTGAACCGCTCCCGGAGCGAGCTACACGGGAGGATCGAATTGCGGGTCGAAGAGATGTACAGGCGGGGTCTGATGGAAGAGACGCGGGAACTTTTAGTCATGGGTTACACCGCAAATATCAACGCGTTGAAGACAATAGGCTACGCCGAAATGGTACAATGTATTAGGGGTTTGATTTCTCCACAAGAAGCTCTTGAGAAGATAAAATGTAATACAAGGAGATACGCGCGGCGTCAGATAATCTGGTTCAGAAGGTATTCGGGTCTTGAAATCGATCTTTCGAATCTTACTGAGTCCTGTGCTGTATCGACACTCGAAAGAACAATTCTCTTAGTTTGGGGGGGTAATTATGGCTGAAAAGTTCAATCTGCAGGACCGTTTTTTAAACCTGCTGAGGGTCAACAAGGTTGAAGTGAAGATGTACCTGGAAGGTGGTTTTCAGACTAAAGGGATGGTCAAGTCCTTCGATAATTTCACGGTCCTTCTCGAGGATGGACAGGAGCAGACGCTTGTTTACAAGCATGCTATAAAGATGATGGTTCCTCAGAAATACGTGAGATTGACCAATACGACCGGTAAGAAGGAGGATTGAAAAAAGCATAGACGCACTGCTTATAGCTGTTTTCTCTCCGGGTGAACAGGAAACCAGGTCGGAAATCGTCGGTGAACTCAACGAACTGGCGAGGACGGCCAATTACAATATTATCGAAACAGTGATACAGAATCTAGATTATCCCGATCCCAGGCATTATCTCGGCAGGGGAAAGGTTGATTTTGCCAGGAGAATGCTGGAATCTTACGGTGCCGAAATCGTCATCACCCGTCACGAACTCTCTCCTTCTCAAGCTTTCAACCTCGAGAAACATCTAGGCATTAAAGTAATGGACAGGACCCAGTTGATCCTGAAGATATTCGCAGACCACGCCACCACTAAAGAAGGTAAACTCGAAGTCGAGCTCGCCAGTCTTAAGTATCAGTTGCCGAGGCTGAAGGGCTACGGTAGAATGCTCTCGCAGACGGGCGGAGGTATCGGTACCAGAGGACCGGGCGAGAAAAAGCTTGAAATCGACAGACGGCTCGCTCAGGAAAAGATAACGCACCTCAAACGGGAGATCGAGGAACTTAAACGACAGCGAGAAGTCTCCCGAAAGAGGAGGGTCGGTTCCGCCAGCCCGCTGGTTTCTTTCGTGGGTTACACCAATGTGGGGAAATCCTCTCTGGTTTCTCTGCTGAGCGGGGAGAATCTGCTGATTCAGGATAAGCTCTTCGCCACCCTAGATACCAGGGTCAGGAGAGTCAGGTTGATTTCGGGGTTGCAGATACTCGTTTCCGACACGGTGGGGTTCATACGCGAGCTTCCACACGAATTGATGGAGAGTTTCAGGGCGACCCTCGACGAAGTCAGGTTCTCCGATCTGCTGGTGATAGTCTCGGACGCTTCTGACACGGCCGTCAGGGAGAAGTTTGCGATCGTCGGGAAGACGCTCGAAGAGATCGGCGGGGGAGAGATAAAGAGCCTCCACGTCTTCAACAAGATAGATAGATGCACAGATGAGAGACTCGTTGAACTGCGGTGCATCTTCCCGGACTCTGTAATGGTCAGCGCGCTCAAGGTAGAGAACATCGACGGGCTCGTCCTGGCGATCCAGAGGGCGCTCGATGTGGAGAAAAAAAGATGGACTCTCAGGCTGAAACCGGAAGCTCTGGCCAGTTTCATGAAATTCAGGGATTCCCTCGAAATTGTTTCGCAAGAGTACGGAGACGATGTGATTGAGATACAGTACTTATCCTCCGATGAGATACATGAAAGGATGATTTCTTCTATTTGTGAGGAGGGAAAATGCTTATGATGAGAAAACTGTTGGCGGTTCTGGTAGTTACTCTGGCGGCCGGTATCCTGCTCTCGGCGATACTGCCCTTTCCGCTCAAGAGAAGTCCCGAGATCACAGGGTACTTCGGAGAGTTCAGAGGTAATTCGAGAAACATCAATTATCCGGAACACTTCCACATGGGTCTGGATTACTCGACCGGAAGCATAGTAGGCCTCGATCTGCTCTCCCCGGACGATTCGTACGTGAACGTTATCTACATCAACCACCCGATATACGGAATGGGCATCGCGATCACCCTGCCGAACGTCACGAACGTTCTCACCAACGACAAGGGTATAAACGTCATATACGCCCATCTCAACGAGATCGGCGACACCTCTTCGCTGACGGGCAGGAAGTTGAACGATCTGTACCATCAGCTCTCTTCCGAGTTCGGCGACCAGTACGTCGAAGTCGTCTTCGATTCGAGAGAACTTCCCTTCAAACGCAACGAAGTGGTGGCCAAATCCGGCAACAGCGGAAACGTTGCCCCACATCTGCACCTGGAAGTCAGGGATAAAAGAATGGAAACGATAATCAACCCCGGCCTCTATTTCGATACGGGCCAGCCTTCCTCGGCAATCGAGATACTCGACTTGAGGGTAGGTGGAAAGGTTTACAGTTTTTCTTCGGGCAAACCGACCGTGGAAATGACCTCCTCGACCCCGATAGATCTTCACACCAAAGTGCAGCTCAGACACCCTGTCAGTCCCAGAAGCATCGAGCTTTACGTCGAGAACAGCCTGATCTACCAGATAGATTTCATGTTTTTCGACGAGGACGAGGCGGCCAGTGTCTATGAGATCTACTCCTCACCCTCGAACGAATCGGATTACTGGTTCAACCTCAACTCCAGAAAATCACTCAGCGTGTTGCCCGTGAATATCTGGGACGATATAGACTGGACCAACCCCAGAGACGCGAAGGTCGTGGTGCGCGACCACTGGGGAAACGAGGCTTCTAAAGAGTTCAGGATAGTTATGAGGAGGTAGTTGAAATGTTTTTCAAAAAGAAAGAGAGAGATGTTTCGAAGAACCCCTTCTACGACAGCGGCAGCACGGTGGTGGTGCATTTTCAGTGTGGAAAATGCGGAGAGAAATTCAGGAGTCATTTACGAAAATACTATGACATAAGTGTGAATTACGGAAAGGGAAAGGGCGCTTACAGACTGGACAAAGAGTTCATTGGGGGCAATTGCCAGAACAAGATCCAGATTTACGCCGACTTTAACAGAGCCTTCAAGCCTCTCTCCTTTGATATAATTGGTGGTAAATTCCTTTCTAAAGAGGAGTACGAAGAATAGATTCAGCTATAAGGAGGCAATTAGATGAAAACTTGGTTGTTCACCAGTGAAAGCGTCACGGAAGGTCATCCCGACAAAATGGCCGATCAGATATCCGATGCGATACTCGACGCGATGCTGACGCAGGACGAAAATTCCAGGGTGGCCGTGGAGACGCTTCTGGCGACGGGAGTAGCCGTGGTGGCCGGGGAAGTCAGCACCAAAGCGTACGTGGATATTCCCAGGGTAGTAAGGGATACGATTCTGGAGATCGGCTACAACAGGGCGAAGTTCGGTTTCGACGGCGAGACCTGCGCCGTTCTCACCAGCATAGACGAGCAGTCGCCCGATATAGCTCTTGGAGTGAATAAATCGCTCGAAGCCAAAAGAGACGATTCAGATAGATACGATACCATAGGAGCCGGCGATCAGGGGATGATGTTCGGTTACGCCACCGATGAAACTCCCGAGATGATGCCTCTTCCGATCGTAATGGCTCACAGGCTCGCCCTCAGGCTGGCCCATGTGAGAAAAGAGGGAATAGTGAAGGGCTTAAGGCCCGACGGAAAGACGCAGGTAACCGTGAAGTACTCCGACGGCCGGCCTGTAGGCGTCACCACCGTTGTGGTCGCTACCCAGCACGACCCCGATCTGACCAGAGAAGAGATCGAAAGTCTGGTTGTGGAGAATGTTATTTCGCCTGTGATAGACGACGAGCTGCTTCTGGAAGGAGTGGAGATCTTCGTCAATCCCACCGGTCGCTTCGTCAGGGGCGGTCCGGCGGCCGACACCGGTCTCACCGGAAGAAAGATCATAGTCGATACATACGGCGGATGGATCCCGCACGGCGGAGGTGCCTTCAGCGGAAAGGACCCGACCAAGGTCGATAGATCGGCCCACTACATGGCCAGGTACGCCGCCAAGAACATTGTAGCCGCCGGACTGGCCGAGAAGGTCACTCTGCAACTGGCTTACGCCATAGGTGTTGCCCGGCCGGTTTCCTTCATGATCGACACCCACGGGACGGAGAAAGTCGATCTCGAGAAATTGAGAAAGGCCGTTCTGAAGACCTTCGATTTCCGGCCCGGCGCCATCATAGACAAACTCGATCTCAGAAGGCCGATATACAGAAAGACGGCCGCTTACGGCCACTTTGGAAGAACCGATATAGATCTACCCTGGGAAAAAGTCGATATGATCGAGCAATTGAAGAAAGCCTTGGGTTAATGATAAAATAATCTGTAAATCCCGAAAGGAGGAGAAGTGCTAAGTGCCTAACAATGCTTCAGCAAAGAAGAGAGTGAGACAGACGGCCAAGAAGACCATGATCAACAAGGCTGTCAAAACCAAGTTCAGAAACGCCTCTAAGAAGCTTTACAAAGCCATCGAGCAGGGCGAGGATGCTTCCTCGGTCGCCTCGATGTTGAGTGAAGTATATTCCACCCTCGATAAGGCTGCGAAAGTGGGAACGATCCACAAAAATACAGCTTCACGCAAGAAGGCCAGACTGACCGCAACGGTCAAGTCTTACGTGCAAGCCAAGCAGTAATCCGGGAAGAAAAAAAGGTGGCGCGAGCCACCTTTTTTTATGTGTGAAACTCCTTTACATTTTCGGTTGTGCGTTTTCGTGCGTTCCGGCCAGTACGTTCTCCTCGGTCTCGGGATCGAAGACGTGGAGCATGGTCATGTCGAATACGAGATCGATCACCTGTCCGGCCGCGGCCCTGCTCTTGGGATCGACCTTGGCCACAATGTCGTCCCCATGGATATTGGCGTGTATCAGCGTTTCGCTTCCCAGTGGCTCGACGACGTCGACGCTTCCCTTGACTGTGAATTCTTCCTTCGGGGCAACCGCGTACATCTTGTCGTAGATATCCTCGGGCCTGATGCCGAAGGTTATGTTCTTGCCGACCAGATCCTTCAAGATCGCCGCCTTGTCGGTCGGCACGAGCACCTTCATATCCTCTTTTACAACCCAGGTCTTTCCACCTTCGGAGACCAGCTTCGCGCTGATGAAGTTCATGGCCGGGGTACCGATGAAGCCAGCGACGAACTTGTTTCTCGGCTCGAAATAGACCGAATACGGATCGCCGATCTGCTGAATTATGCCGTCCTTCATTATGACGATCTTGTCGGCCATCGTCATGGCCTCTACCTGGTCGTGGGTAACGTAAATGATCGTTGCCTGAAGATTCTGGTGAAGTCTCTTCAACTCGGCTCTCATCTGGACTCTAAGCTTGGCGTCGAGGTTGGAAAGCGGTTCGTCGAAGAGGAAGACTTTCGGATTTCTGACTATGGCTCTACCGACGGCGACCCTCTGTCTCTGACCACCGGAGAGTTGCTTGGGCTTTCTGTCGAGAAGCTGCTCTATACCCAGGATTCTGGCCGCTTCCTTCACCCTCTGCTCGATCTCGGGTTTTGGGGTCTTTCTCAGTTTCAAACCGAAGGCCATGTTTTCGTAAACCGTCATGTGGGGATAAAGAGCGTAGTTCTGGAAGACCATAGCTATGTCTCTGTCTTTTGGTTCCACGTCGTTTACGACTTTTCCACCGATTTTGATGGTTCCCTCCGTGATTTCCTCCAGACCGGCTATCATTCTGAGAGTGGTGGTCTTCCCACACCCCGAAGGACCGAGCAGAACCACGAATTCTTTGTCGTCAACTTTCAGATTCGCATCGATAACGGCCTTGAAACCGTTCGGATAAGTCTTTCCCACTTTCTCAAGGATGACTTCTGCCATAGTTCACCTCCATTATTAATCGTCAACTTCTACAATCAAATCCCTTATCTCAACGTTCATAGCTTCATCGCCGGCATCCATAAGATACAGGTCATGGACCCTTTCCAGAAACTTGTTCAGCAGCACGTACTTTCCATAGTCCATAAGAACTGCCTTGGGGACTCCGTTTTTTGTTATAATTATATCGGCTTTCTCGCAATCATCAACGACTCTGGAAAAATGTGCTTTTGCTTCTGCCAGCGAATAAAAAGAGAGTTCGTGCAATCTGGACAAATGAACCACCTCGTTACGATTATACAGTATGACCATAATTATAGTCAAGCATAGCTTTCGGAGGTGCCAAGGATGCAGAAGAAGTTTTTCCAAAAGCAACCCATGATGCGAAAGGTTATCTACTCGCTGATTCCCATCCTGATCTTCGCAATCGGGAACTTTGGCTGGGTCGTCCTCATAAAAACCTTTCTCTCAACTTTTATGGCGGTATTCATCGAATGGCTTTTCGAAAGAAAGAAGGGAAAACCAGTCAGCGAGGCAGTCATCGTTACAGGTCTTCTGGTCGGGCTCATTCTTCCGCCGGCCGTCCCCTTCTGGATAGTTATCGTGTCAAGTTCCTTCGGTGTCGTTTTTGCGAAGATGGCCTTCGGCGGCTTTGCGAAAAACCTGTACAACCCCGCCATGGTCGGCAGGGCCTTCGTCTATGTTAGCTTCCCGGCTGCCGTTCAGCAGAGCTGGACTCCGGCCGTCAGTACGTGGGGCCAGGGATTCGGTCGCTGGATCGCCTCGGACATAGTCACCATGGCAACACCGGTGAACGTTATAAGGGGCGGGGGCGATATATCTATGTGGAAGATGTTCTTCGGAAACGTATCGGGAACATCCGGCGAAACCGCCAAGTGGCTTATCATAGCGGCGGCGGTTTATCTCATAATAACCAAAACTGCCTCGTGGAAGATAATACTCTCTACTCTCGTCTCGGCTTTTGTCATGTCGGGAATAATCTTTCTCTTCGATCCGACCCGCCTCAATCCTCTGGCGTGGATATTCGGGGGCAGCATCCTCTTCGGGGCGGTCTTCATGGCCACCGATCCCATAAGCGCTCCCAAGAAGGAACGTTCGAAGTGGATATACGGAGGGTTGATAGGGGCGCTCTCGGTCGTTATAGGCACCTTCTCGCTCTTTGGTGCCGGATTCATGTTCGCCTTGCTCATCGCCAATACCTTTGCCTCTCTCATCGACTATCTCAACACTCCGGGGAAGGTGAAAAAATCATGAAAGACAAACTGTATTCGGTGTTTTTTGCCTTTGCTCTCACACTCGTCTTCACGCTGGTCCTGGCCAGTATAAACGCGCTGGCGAGCGGCACGATCGAGGTCAACGAGAAGCTGGACTTCCAGAAATCCCTGCTATACGTCTTCGGGTTTGTCCAGAAAGACGACAAGCTTTCAAGTAAAGAGATACAGGAGCTCTACGGAGAGAAGATCGTCGAGCTTCACGGCGAGGTAGATGTTTACCGGGCGCAGGTTGAAGGAGAGTCTGTCTACGCCTTCACCGTTCAGAGTCCCGGTCTGTGGGGAACGATTACCGGCCTGATAGCGGTCAACACCGACGGGACGAGGCTGGTGGGAATCGACTTTGTGCAACACTCCGAAACTCCCGGTCTCGGCGGCAGGATAGACGAGAAGGCCTTCCAGCAACAGTTCAGGGATGAAAGAATCTCGGCCGGCCCTTCCGGCAGAATTGCGGTGGTCTCGGGACAGAACACCTCTTCCAGCGAGGATTCGAAGGTCGATGCCATAACCGGAGCCACGAGAACTTCCGAAGCTATCCAGAAACTGATTGACAAGGCAATGAACGAAGTCTTTCCAAAGGTCTTGAAGGTGGTGAACTGAGATGGCTGAATCGAAAAAAGAGACATTCATGGCGAACATCTGGAAAAACAACCCGGTCATCGTACAGATCCTTGGAATTTGCTCGGCTCTGGCCGTGACGAACAACATGACCAACACCCTGATCATGGGCATCGGTCTGACCTTCGCGACGGGTTTCTCTTCACTCACGATCTCTGCCCTGCGAAAGTATATACCCAAGAACGTCCGCATGATTGTACAGGTGCTGATAATCGCCACATACGTCATAATTCTCGATATAGTGCTCAAGGCCTACCTGCCCTCGATAAGCAAGGCGCTAGGCCCCTACGTCGGCCTCATAATAACCAACTGTATAATAATGGGCAGAGCCGAGGCCTACGCACAGTCCCACGGGCCTGTTCTCTCCTTCATAGACGGTGTCTCGGCCGGAGTCGGCTACTCGCTGATCCTTCTCCTGATCGCCTTTATCAGGGAGCTTTTGGGCTTTGGCAGTATCTTCGGCCTGAGAGTCCTTCCCGAGAGTTTCACACCGTGGGTAATAATGATAACCGCTCCCAGCGCGTTCTTCATCATAGGCACCATAATATGGATAGCCAGAACGCCGCTGGTTAAGAAGAAGTGAAGGGGGGAGTCGTAGATGGGTGTTCCGCTCAATCCTTTTGTCATAATGGTGGCCGCCGCGCTGACCAGCAACATGGTACTGAGCAACTTTCTCGGCATGTGTTCCTTCATCGCCGTCTCGAAAGATATCAAGACGGCGAACGGACTGGGAATGGCCGTCACTTTCGTTCTGACTTTGACCTCCGTCCTCAACTATCTGGTATATTACTACATACTGGTGCCGCTGGAGCTGGTTTACCTGCGGTACATCGTTTTCATTATAGTGATCGCGGCCTTTGTCCAGTTTCTGGAGATGTTGATCGACCGCTTCTCTCCATCGCTCTACATGAATCTCGGGATCTTTCTTCCCCTGATCACGGTCAATTGTGCGATTTTGGGCGGCGTGCTCTTCATGATAATACGCGATTACAACCTGATGCAGTCGCTCTTCTTCGGTTTCGGCTCGGGTGCCGGCTGGTGGCTGGCCATAGTCGCGCTATCGACTATGAGGATGCGCTTGCGCGAGAAGGATATCCCGCCACAGCTCGTGGGACCGGGTCTGACCATGATTATCATAGGCATAATGGCGCTCGCCTTCCTCGGATTCTCCGGCATGGTACCGGTACAGTGAGGGGGTGGCGCAGTTGCAAATACTTATAACGGCTCTCGTACTGGGCGGAATATCGGCCGTCCTGGCGGCGATTATTTCGGTCGCCGATGCCGTGCTAAACAACTACGGCGATGTGAAACTCACGGTGAACGGTTCTAAGTCTTACACGGTGAAGGGCGGCAGTACGCTGTTGACAACCCTGGCCGGCGAGAAGATTTTCGTCCCATCGGCCTGTGGCGGGAAGGGCAGTTGCGGCCTCTGCAAGGTCAAGGTTCTTTCGGATATCGGTCCGATTCTCCCGACGGAACTACCGTACCTCACCACCAAGGAGAAGAGTGAAAACGTACGCCTCTCCTGTCAGGTGAAGGTCAAGGGAGACATTTCGATAGAGATCCCCGAGGGACTTTTCAACATAAGGGAGTACGCATCCACGGTCTCTACGATAAAAGATCTGACGCACGATATAAAAGAGGTCTTCTTCAGCTTCGATGACGATATAAACTTCAGAGCCGGTCAGTACGTCCAATTAATAGTACCGCCCTACGGGGAGATCAAGGAGAGTACTATGAGGGCTTATTCCATGTCGTCGCAGCCTTCGATAAAGAACGGTGTCGAGCTCCTGATAAGGCTGGTGCCCAACGGGATAGTCACGACGTACGTACACAAGTATCTGAAGGAGAAGGACGAGGTCAGGCTTCTGGGGCCCTTTGGCGACTTTTTTCTGAGGAACACCGATGCCGACATCATTTTCATAGCCGGTGGTTCCGGGATGGCGCCGATCAAGTCCATAATACTGGACATGAAAGAAAAGGGTATAAAGAGAAACGCATACTACTTTTTCGGTGCCAGGAGCAAGAAGGATCTCTTCTACCTTGACTTGATGAGAGAGATCGAAAAAGAAGTGCCGAACTTCCATTTCATACCGGCTCTCTCCAGCCCTTTGCCCGAGGATAACTGGCAGGGTGAGTTCGGGCTCATAACCGATGTGGTGGACAGGTACCTGACCGAACAGGGTGAGATAGAACGGGAAGGCTATCTCTGTGGAAGCCCTGGCATGATAAACGCCTGTATAACGGTACTTGGAAAGCACAAAATTCCCGAAAACAGGATCTACTTCGACAAATTTGGATAAATCGCGGGGGGGTGATTATATGAAGCAGACTCCAGACCTGGGTAAAGTTCAGGAAAACATGAAGGCCGGGCAGATAACCGGGCCGGGCTTCCTCGGCAGCGACGAGAGAAACCTGATAGATATAATCCGGGAAGATGAACAGAAGATCAGCGAATTGGGACTTACCAACGAAATAATAGCCGACAAGCTCGAAATGCTGATGCGACAGGGTGAGAAGGGCTTCGGCTCTCCCATTGTAGTTGACAACCGTTTTGTCGTGATAGTTGACGAGAGCAGGGGCTATGTTCCATGCCCCTTCAGACATGGGAATCTATCCAAGAAGGTCAACGTCAACGTGCGGAGCATGGCCTTGAAAAAGGATATCGACTACACTCCCATATCAATCCATCTCATAAGGGAGCACGGCTTCTACCAGGGCAAGGGATCGCTATACAGGCTCGATCCTGAAGAGGTGGCTAAGTTTCTCGAATTGATTTGATACCCCCACCGCCCGTCGCGAGAAGACGGAATACACCTTACCTCTAAGTCCGAGCCTCGACGAGGCGGTGAACGATGTATGGAGGATAGTGTTTTGAAGAGGAGACTTCCGAACAGAGCGATATTCACCTTCGTCTTCATTATCGCCTTGATTTCTTTTGTGGCGTATTTCGCCTCCAAATACAGTGTGAAAGTGGTCGTACCGACCGATGTATCTCTGGACGAACTGCTTTTCAACGCCGAGCATTTCTCGTTTCTCGGGGAGGCGGAGTATCCACCCGACCAGGGACTTGCCAACGGCATCGCTTATGAAGATGAGAAGGGAATAATTCATCAGGTGACTTACCCGGATTACGATGACTCGGTTCGCGGGTATCTTCTCGACCTGGATTCCGGTTCGAACGTCATAAAGGTTTTTGTCTGGAATAGCGGCAGTGTAACCCAGGCGAAAGAGACCTGGGAACGGCTCTACATGATCGAAGGCTCCGTGATGACCAGGGAGAGGGGGCGAATAAAGAAGGCCGGGTACTTCTACGCCCGCATAATCAGGTTCGGCGGAAAGGATGAGACACTTCTGTGGCAAAAGGACAGGTGGGTAGTTCTGGTAAAGTCGCCGGCGGTTCTCGAAAAAAAGACCGAAGAGATAATTTTGACAGGACTCTTCGATCCTAAAGTAAGAAGTTGATCTCGGATTCCGGATAAACTTCGATACCGTTCTTCAAGAGAAGCTCCGCTGTTATTCCCATTCCATCTACCGTCACGCCGCTGAAGGTGCCGTCGTATATCCCTCTGCATCCACACGAGGGGCTTTTCGATTTCAGGACCGCAATGCCGGTGCCGCAAAATCTGGCTATCTTCAGAACCTCTTCGGCGCCCCTGTGGAACTGAGCGGTTACATCGTGGCCGAACTGGTCGATAACGATTCTTCTCGTCGTCCAGTCGTTCGAGACGGTGATCTCGGCCTTCGATCTTGGCGTGGGAAGTCCACCCAGCTGTTCGGGACAGACCGGGAACAAAATAAACCTGTCCACAAGCCTCAGGAGCTCAAGGGACAGGTTGTTATCTCCACGATAGGTACAGTTAATTCCGACCAGACAGGCACTTACGATTATCCTGTTCATTTTCCTCCGGCAGCCGTTCCGTCGTCTTCTCTCCTTATGACGTACATGAGGTCGCGGGTAGGCAACATAGAAAGCGGATCGAGCGTGTTCATCTTCGGGTCCTTCACCTCGAAGTGAACGTGCGGACCGGTAGACACTCCCGTGCTTCCGACACGGCCTATCAGAGAACCGGCATCGACCCTCTGTCCCACATAGACAGATATCTTGCTCATGTGTCCATAGCGGGTGACGTAACCGTTATCGTGCTGTATATCCACGGCGTTGCCGTAACCTCCGTTGACACCGGCGGCGATGACCACGCCTTTTGAAGCCGCGAATATAGGCGTTCCCTGCGGAGCGGCAATGTCCAGCCCGCCATGGAAGGAGGCTCCTCCGTTCACCGGGTGGGTACGCCAGCCGTACGAGGAAGAAATAACCCCGTAAACGGGCCATCTATACGGGGTGGTGTGTGGAACGTATTGATACATATTTATTAGAGTCATAGGAACGAAGATTCGCTGTCCCGGGCTTATCAGCGAACTAGAGTTGAGGTTGTTCGCCGATAGAAGCTCCTTGACGGGAGCGAAGAACAACTTCGCGATACCGTCTATTGTATCTCCCGATTGAACTTCGTAAATCAAACCGTCGGGTTGAGGCAGTTTCAACCTGTCGCCGGCTTTGATGTTGTTGGGATCGCTCAGATTGTTGAAGTCGATTATGGTTGACATGCTCACTCCGAGCTCCCTGGAGATAGTGTGAATCGAATCGCCCGACCTCACCACGTAAGTGACGAGAAAATAAGCAAAGCTACGAGTCACTAATAGCAAAGACACGAAAAGAAGAACTAGAATGACCCGACGGTTCATTCCTTGCCACCTCCAACTCTAAAAAGGCCAAAAGAAAAGAAGAAAACCACAATTATTATACCAAAAAGAATACCAACGGCAAAATGCAAATCGAAAATTTCTTTGATCAAAATTGAAAGACCTATGAGTACCGACATCGCCGATCCCATCAGCACTATCGCTGCCGCTACGTCTTTCAGGACCTTTACGCGTTCATCGTAATACGGGTGAAGAATATCCGCGATCTTTTCTACAACGGTGTTAACGGCCTCCAGTATTACAACCATAAAGGTGCAAAACAGCAGCCACAAAAAATCCTGTCTCTCCAGCCGGATCAGGGCTCCGATCGTTAGAACGGCGCCGCCGAAGACCAGCTGTATTCTAAAGTTCCTCTCTTTCAGCAAATAACCCAGGCCATTTGCCGCGTGGTGCAAACTTTTTAGAAACTTCCTCATTCAAATCCCCGGCCCACAGAGTCGATTCTCTCGCTTCTGAGGTTGTAGGATCTCTCTATAAGCGAATAACCGAAATCTATAGCCTGGGAATTCATATCGACGTACTTGGCCTTTATATGTTTTGACATGGCCACCTTGAGAGCCTGGGTGGTAACGAAGTTTCCGGCCCTGGCTATCAGGCCGAGTCCGACCATATTTGCCGGAAGGGATGTTCCGAACTTACCTTCTGTGAGTTCGGTGACCGGTTTGGAAATGATCTTCCTGGTCATCCTAGCTCCCTCTTTGGGGATCGATTTGACCTGAGTAGAATCGATTATCAATATTCCATTCATGTGCAGTAGAGGGACATGCGCGTTGACGGCCATCTGGTGCATCGAGTATATGACTTCGAAGGAGTGGGCCCTCGGGTAGTCGATCGGTTCGGTGTTGAAAAGAACGTCGCAGTATGAAAGTCCGCCGCGCACCTGTGCGCCGAAAGACTGAGTCTGTACCACCCAGCTTCCCTGGTCTAGAAGAGCCTCCGCCAGGATAATGCCCATCAGGACGTTCCCCTGGCCGCCTATTCCAGAAATCCTCACGGTATGGGGTTGAGGAAATGCCTTCTTCATTCTCTTTCACCACCCTCGGCCGCGAGCACTTTTTCTCTCATCTTTTCGTACCTGTCTATGTACGTTTCAGTGTCTACGTTCACAAATTCACCGGCAACGATTTTATCCCCGATCTCTTCCGGGCTCATGGTTTTGGCTTTGGCAAGCTGGATCGTGTTAGTTTTGAAATAGTTCAGCATATCCTGAGGTTTGGAGAGGCTGTTGTACCTTCCGTAATAAGTATGACAGTTCGTCATGATCTCGATGACGGCCATTCCCTTGTGTTTCAATCCGTTCCGTATGAATTGAACGGCCTGTGCGTAGTGAATAACCGTGGAACGGGCCACGTAAGTCGCCCCGGCGGCCATGGCAACCTTCACTATGTCAAAGGAGTTTTCGACGTTTCCGTAGGGCGAGGTTGAGGCTATCTTCTCCGTTGGCGTAGTTGGAGAGTACTGGCCGCCCGTCATTCCATAAATGTTGTTGTTGAATACTATGGTAGTTATATCCATGTTTCTCCTGCAGGCGTGTATGAAGTGATTTCCGCCTATGGCCATCATATCTCCATCGCCGCCCATGACAATAACGTTGAATTCGGGCCGGGCAAGCTTCACGCCCGTGGCGAAGGCAACGGCTCTGCCGTGAAGTGTGTGCATCGTATTGAAGTTCAGATAACCGGTTACCCGTGAAGAACAACCTATTCCCGAAACTACGGCGATTCTATCGGGGTCGAGCGACTCCCTGTCCACCGCATCGACGAATGCCTTCATGATGACACCGTTTCCACACCCGGGACACCACACGTGGGGCATTCGATCCTGCCTTAAATACTTCGTAAGTCTGGAGACAGCCATGATTTCCTCCCTTTCACATTGAGTAATTTATCATTATGACTCCTGTCCTATCGAACATGAATTCCGTGAGCGGGTCGGGGTAGCCTTCCCCGAATACCACCCTCTTGATGCCTGCGTTAATTATCAGTCTTGCGCAGATCGAACAAGGTCTGTGTGTAACGTATATGGTAGAACCGTTGGTGGCTATTCCAAAACGCGCGGCCTGCGAGAGGGCGTTCTGCTCGGCGTGGGCGGCGTAACACAACTCCTGATTCTGTCCGGACGGTATGTTCAGCGCGTCTCTTATACATTCGGTCTCGTCGCAGTGAGGAAAACCCGACGGGGGCTGGTTGTAGCCCGTCGCCAGTATCCTGTTCTCGCGCACTATCAGGGCGCCCACTTTTCTGTGGTGGCAGCTCGACCTCTCTCTCACCTGGTAGGCGAGCTTCATGAAATATGAATCCCAGCTTTCCGAAGGTGTCTTGGATTTATGCGTCTTGAAGCCGTTAAGAAACTTTTCGAGTTCTTCGCCAGACATTTCATAAGTCCTTTCGGTGATTCTACGTATTTTTTTGCTTCTCGACTGTCGCTCTGGAAGGGAGAAGGCTCTCCATCTCTTCCATTATACCGACCAATCTCTCGAAAACTAGCCTCGACATATCCAGTCCGTAGTCATTCAAACTGAGCCTGTATCCATTGACAACCAGGAACTCTCCAAGGACCGATGCGATTCTTTCTACACTTCTCTCCAACAGGTCGGCCGGGAAGATCTCCGCCGATAGAGTCAAACCGTCAATCAGCCTCAATCCCATGAAGAGCGTTTCGAAGAGCTCTTCAAGCGGTGTATTCTCCCGGATATAAGCCAAAGGACGTTTGCCAGCGACTATGGAGTCGATGTATTGGTCCAGAGAGTCGCAGTTCACACTTCTGGTAGTGCCTTCGTGGCTGCCGGCAGAGACTCCGAAACCCTTGTAGTCTCCGCTTTTCCAGTATTTCAAATTGTGTAACGACATCCTGCCTTTCGACCACGAAGATATTTCATATCTGGTTAACCCAAGCTCTTTCAGAGATAAAACGATAAAATCATGCAGCTTCTCGAGCGTGTCTTTGTCGGGCAACTCTATGATATCATTCTTAACCGATGCCATCAAATCGGTCTCATGGTCACTATCGAACATATAATAGGAAATATGAGCCGGCTTCAGCCTTTCTATCAATTTAAGATTGTTTTCTACGTTTTTGCGGTTTTCTCCGGGCAATCCCAGTATGAAATCGAAGTTTACATTATCGAAGAGATCGACCGCCATTTCCAGTCTCTCAAACAGATCAGGAGGTACCGGTCTGTTGACTGTCTTAAGGATCTCTCCATCGCTTGACTGAAGACCGACCGAGAGTCTGTTCACCCCGAGCTTTTTCCATCTCTCCAGTCTTTCGAACGTCAATTCCCAGGGGTTGGCTTCCAGCGTGGCCTCGCGCAATTCGAACCTGAACCGGGAACGGAGAGTATCAAGCAGCTCCTGTAACAGATCGAGCGGATAGAGTGAAGGGGAACCGCCGCCGAAATAAAGCGTATCGACCGCGGCGCCGTCGGAAAAGAGCTCTATCTCACTCTTCAGCGCTGCATGGTACTTCTTCAGAGAGGTTTCGTCAAGCTGTAACGTACAAAAATCGCAGTATGCACACCGTCTGGCACAGAAGGGGAGATGAAGATACACCCCGGCGTACATCAGAATATGAGCCTCATGAAAACCCCGTTGAGTTTGAAATTGGTGATCGAAATTCCGGCGTACACCGAGTCGTCGCTTCCCAGTTTAGATATCAGCAACTGGGCGTCAATTCCTCTGAGGCTGACCATGATCATTGGTGAGAGAACCAGCTTCAAATCGCCCGCAGGAACGATGAAATTCCCCGAAAAGGCGGCGCCCAGGTCGAAGCTCATATAATTCATGCCGACTCCGAAGCCGTAACCCATCTCGCCCAGCGAATCGTTCGTCTTCAAATCCACGGTCACCACCACGTTCGTTTCGGCATTTCGCAGGCGGAGACTCCTTTCGAATTCCTTCGCGTAGAGATAGAGCCCGATATCGTTGAAGGCGAAATCATCGACTCTGTATATGAACGTGCTGAGACCGCCGTTTATCTGGCCCAGAGGTAGTCTGAACCAGTTGCGGACCAGATACCTCCTGTCCCCCAGCGAGGAGAGCTCGAGTTCCAGAAGGCTGTGCGAAAAGACCGGAATCTGGTTGGTGTTGGAGACGTACCTCGCCCCCATGTATAATCCTTCGTGGCTCGCGAGGATCGAGCCGCGAAAATCGCCGTCTCTGATTTTCATCTTCAAGAAACCGCTCGAAAACTCCTCCCAGTGATCTTTGTAGGTGATCCCGACGTAAGGCATCCCAGAAGCCAGCGCGAGTGTCAGGTGGAAGTTCTCGTAGGCTTTTATATCCGTAGAAAGGCTCCATCCCCTGTTGGTGAACTGTATCTGTGTCTGGGAAAGCGACAGCGAGCATACAAGTATCACAATAAGGAAACAAACCGTCTTTTTCAATCCTTGAGCAACCTCCTCGCCATTTCATTTACCCTCGCGGGGTTGGCCTTCCCCCGTGTCGCCTTCATAACCGCGCCCACGAAGTAACCGAGAACGCCCTCTTTGCCTTCCCTGAATTGCTGGACGGCCTTTGGGTTGCTTTCCATGGCTTCTCTAATTGCCGTTTCGATTACACCGTCGTCGTTTATCTGCTCGAGCCCCTTCTCTTTGACTATGGAAGCTGGCGAACGCTTTCTCTCGATCACTTCGGGGAGTATCTCCTTGGCGATACTGTTGGATATCCTGCCGGAGTCGATCATTTCGAAAAGTTCTTTGAAGTATTCCGGTTTCAGCCCGAGACTCTCTATAGAAAGATCTCCCTCGTTCATTATTCTCATTACCTCGCCCATGATCCAGTTCGAGCTCTCTTTGGGCTTGCCTGTGACCCGCGCCACTTCTTCGTAGAAGCAGGCTACCTCGCCACTGGAAGAGAGGACCGAGGCGTCGTACTCGGGCAGTCCATACTGTTCAATGAATCTGCGCAGCTTCTGCCAGGGCAGTTCCGGCAGAGACTCTCTGAGTCGTCCGATTCTATCCTGTGTTATCATCAGCACCGGGAGGTCGGGTTCGGGGAAGTAACGGTAGTCGTTCTCCTCTTCTTTGGAGCGCATCGAAAAGGTCTCCTTGGTAGCGAAGTTCCAGGAGCGGGTCTCTTTGGCCACGTTGCCGCCGGCGTCGAGCACGGCCGATATTCTCTCTTGCTCGGATTCCAGTGCCTTCTCGACAAACTTGAAGGAATTGATGTTTTTGACTTCTACCCTGTTGGAACTCAGACCGGAAGCGTCGTCTCTCATCGAAATGTTGGCGTCGCATCTCAACGCGCCCTTCTCCATGTCTCCCGAGCAGACGCCCAGGGCTCTGAGTGTGTCTCTTAGTAGCTCCATGAAGACCTTCGCCTGGGCCGGCGTCTCGAGATCGGGTTCGGTTACTATCTCGATCAGGGGAACTCCACACCTGTTGAGATCGAGGTGACTGCCTGTGGAGCCGGTTATCGAATCGGTTCCCTGGTGGATCATCTTGCCGGCGTCCTCTTCTATGTGGATTCGCCTTATCCTCACCCTTTTCCCTACTCCTCCGACTTCTATATCGAGATAACCGTTTTCAGCAATCGGGAAGAAATACTGGGTAATCTGGTAGCCCTTGGGAAGGTCCGGGTAGAAGTAATTTTTACGATCGAAGACCGACCGTTCGTTGAGTGTGCAGTTGAAGGCCAGTCCGGCCATAATGGCATAATCCACCACGTTTTCATTGAGAACGGGAAGCGCACCCGGTTGACCGGTGCAAACGGGACAGATGGCCGTGTTGGGTTCGAGCTCGAAAACATCGGCCGGGCAACTGCAAAAGGCCTTCGTCTTTGTCTGAAGCTGTGCATGTATCTCCAGTCCTATAACGGTTCTGTACATCATTCAACCCACCTTTCCGATATTCTGGTCAGGCCGCCTTCGTATGCGGGAGAAAAGCCCTCGATGAAACTGGCCGCCTCCAGAAGTTTAACGTCGCTGAACCGCCCGCCTGTGAGAAGCATACCTGCAGGTAAACCGTCTACCGGGGCGATCGGGACCGATATCGAGGGCAGGCCGGCAACGTTGGCCGGGATCGTGTATATATCCATGAGATAGTACGAAAGGGGATCGCTTATCTCGCCGATCACAGGTGCGACCACTGGAGAGGAGGGGTTCAATATGAAATCGAACTCCGTCAGTACGGCCTTCAGTTCATTGGCCATCAATCTCCTGGTTCTGAGTGCCTTACGGTAGTAAGCGTCGTAATAAGTGGCGCTGAGGGTGAAGGTTCCAAGCAGTATCCTCCGTTTGACCTCCCTGCCAAAACCCAGGTCTCTGTTCCTGCTCACCAGCCCATCGTAGTCGGCGGCTTCGTGTCTGGGTCCGAGCCTGATCCCGTCGAATCTCGAAAGATTCGAACTGGCCTCGGCCGGTGCGATCAGGTAGTAAGTCGCGACGGCGTACTTGACTGAAGGAATTGAGATCTTCTCGACCACGGCACCAGCCCTTTTCAGCTCCTCCACCGCATCCATGAAGGAGACTTTTACCCCATCTTCGAGACCGGGGTAATCTAGCATCTCCTCTGGAACGGCCATCCTCAATCCCTTGACATCACTCTTCAGATCTATATTGAAGGAAAAGGAACTCTTCATGGTCGTAGAATCTTTCACATCGTGACCGCTTATGATATTCATCACATCGGCCGCGTCCTGCGCGCACCTTGTCATAGGACCGATCTGATCGAGCGAGGAGGCGAAGGCCACGAGGCCGTATCTGGACACCAAACCATAGGTGGGCTTGAAACCGACGATTCCGCACATCGCTGCCGGTTGTCTCACCGAACCGCCCGTATCGCTACCGAGCGCGAAAGGCGTTAAACCCGCCGCAACGGCCGCCGCGCTGCCACCGCTACTTCCACCCGGTATCCTAGTAAGGTCCCAGGGGTTTCTAGAAGTGAAGAAGGCCGAATTCTCAGTCGAAGAGCCCATCGCGAACTCGTCAAGATTCGTCTTTCCGAGTAAATGTCCGCCGCTCTCTTTCAATTTGCAAGTAACGGTCGCGTCGTAAGAAGATTCGTAATTCTCCAGAATTCTGCTGGAACACGTAGTGCGGGTTCCAAGCGCTAGAATATTATCTTTGAGAGCGTAGGGAAAGGAATGCCCGGTCTCCTCCCCTGAGGATTGCAACACCTGGAGAAAGGCCTTCAGATCTTTATCGAACCTTTCTATGCGATTCCTGTAAAAGGAAAAAGCGCCACGCAAGCCCCTAATCTCAGAAAGTCTCAATTTCAAAGGATTGATATCCAAATCAGCCACCTCTTATAATCGCGATTGGTACCCTTTATGCGGTTTGAATCATGCTTGTTTTATCTAGATAATTTTAACATCTCCAGGTCCGTAATGACAGATCGAAGGATGGGAGTGAGAGGTGTATCTCATATAAGAAACCCCGCAAACTGCATTTTCCATGCATTCGGCACAGCTTTGCATTATAATTAAAATAATAACCAGATAACCAGTTACTTTCAAAGTCTGGAGGGGTTCCGGTGTCTATCCGTTCAGGCAAATTGATGTCCAGTCTCGAAAAAATAAGTTCGTTGCCGATCCTGGAAGGGGGAGGAATGGACATGGCTATGGAGATACTGGCGCTTGCCGGCAGGGCTATATCGGCCGATTGCCTTTACATTTACCGGATAGGGAATATCGAGAGAGGTCATAAAAATGGCTTCCCCGTAGTCAAATGGGCCAGTCCTTCGCTATCGGAAATATGTTCCGGCTTGGGAAAGACTTGCGAAAGCATGGAAGAAGACAGCACAATCCTTTCCGGTCTTGAGAAGGGAGAGATCGTTTTCAGCCAGTCGGGATCGCGTGTATCTATCCCGGTTATGAAGGACCGTTTTCGCGGTGCGATCTGTTGCGAAGATTACTCCGAGAACAGGATCTGGTCGGACGATGAAATCGCGTTTTTGAGGATAGTCGGCCATTCAATCGCTTCTCTCTTCATTGTCCACTCGCTCATAAAAAGAGACGAGCCGCTCGAAGAGGACATTGAAAAGCCGAAACAGGTCCTTTCGGCTAAAGGCTCCGAAAACTCGCAAGCCTTGAAGAAAATGGAATACCAGCTCATAGTCCGTGATAGCGTTATGGCGATGATAAACGAAATATCCATGCTATCCCTGAAAGCCAAAACGCTGGAGGAAGCGGCCGGGATAATCATCACCGAAGTATCCGAAAAACCCGGTGTTTACAGATGCCGCCTATCGATTTCAAGGAAGAGAAATACCGATATCGAGGTCTCAAGCGGTGAAGGTTTCGACGTTCCCTTTAATGAGGGACAGATAGAAGATCGAGCGGTAGAGTTGAGCGGACCGGGCTACCTCCTGTCAAGACATCTGAAAGACGGTGCCGCCTACAGAAGGCTCTGCATATCGATGGAGCTGGACAGCGACAGCACCGGAATGCTGGAAGTGATCTTCGACGGATCGGGTGAACTGGACGGCAGCGTTAGCTATCTCTTCGGCGTGGCCAGCCACTTCTTGAAACTCGTGCTCTACAGAGTGAAGTATCTCAGCGAAATTGAAAGGACAAGAAAGGTCTCCCAATCGCTGCGCCGGGCCACGGAGATCATCACCAAGAGTCTCAGGATGGAAAGAACGATAAAAGTCATCGTAGAGGAGCTCGGCAAGGTCATCCCCTTCTACAGTGCCTCGCTAGAGCTGCTGGATGGAGACGAACTGGTGATAGTCGGTGGTAAGTGGCCGGACCAACTTGATTTCACCGGAAGGCATTTCACGATAGAAGAGAACAGTCCCGGATACGATGTGTTACACAGGTCCGAGGCGATCCTTTCAAAACAGGCACAGAAGGATTACCCGCAATTCAACATCCCCGACTTTCACTTCATCAAATCATGGATGGGCGTGCCCTTGATCATAAAGGAAAAACCGATCGGCATCATCGCCGTTGACAGCGATCGCGAAAACGCCTTCGACGGTCTCCACCTCGAAGCGCTTAGGGCCTTCGCCGATATCGCGTCTATCGGGATCAACAATTCCAGGCTCCACGAAGAAGTCGAGCAACAGGCGATAAGAGACTATATGACAGGCATATACAACAGAAGGGGCCTCTTCGAACTGGGAGAGGGGGAACTAAAAAAGGCCAAAAGATATCACACCGATACGGGACTCATCATGTTCGATATAGATAATTTCAAGAAACTGAACGACAGGCACGGTCATCTCGCGGGCGATTTCGTTTTGAAGGTCGCTACAAAGATATGTGGCGCCGAACTGAGATCGGCCGATATCTTCGCCAGATACGGCGGCGATGAATTCGTGGTGATCCTGCCGATGACGGACCTCGCAAAAACGCGAGAAGCGGCAAAAAGATTGTGCAACGCCCTTTGCTCCTCCGCTGTGGAGTATAATGAAACCAGGTTCAATATACGCGCCAGCTTCGGCGTGACCTCTTACCGGTACGACGATACCCTTGAGGGAATGATCAAGAGGGCCGATAGATCGCTGTACATTTCCAAGAACGCCGGTGGAAACCGGGTTAGTGGAGGCGAAATCAATGACTGAAAACACCGGAGAGTATAGAGATTCGATGGAAATGGATTTTACGGGCCGCAACTTCGAAGAATACGCCTGGGAGTGCGATCTGGCAAACGGGGTCATAACCTTCAACCAGGGGTGGCAAAAGCGACTCGGATACTCCGCAGAAGCGGTAAAACCAGGTATGGATGGCTGGAAAAGCCTCATTCACCCGGACGATCGGGAGCGGACAATAAAATCCCTTATGGACTACATAGAGGGAAGATTGGAAAAGTACGAAGCCATTTACAGAATTAAGGCAAGAGATGGCAAAGACGTATGGGTCCTGTCTTCGGGAAAAGCGCTCCGGACAGACAAATCCGGGAAGATCACGAGGGTCGGCGGTGTTCAACGGTTGATATCGGACATTGAGACGGTCGAGCTTAACTTGCGAGAGAGAAAGAAGGAACTGGAATTCTTCTTCGCTTTTTCTAAACTGATCGACGATTGCGGCGATTCACTGGAAAAGATATGTGCCGGACTGACCGAACTCTTGCCGAAGGCCTTTTTCGATTCCGAACACACGGGCGTTGAGATTGTCTATCGGGACGGGGTGTACAGCTCCAAAAACCTGCTAAAAGACTCCAGGTTCATCAGGAAACCACTCAAGAGAGATGTCGAGGAAATTGGATCGATCAGCGTTTATTACTCCGGTTACAGAGATGTCCGTTTCCTTAGCGAAGAGGACAGGGTTCTTTCATCCATCGCTGAAAGACTCGGGAAGATAGCGATTAGAATCGAGAACTCGAAGGCCTTGAAAGAGAGTGAAGAACTCTTCAAGGTCACTCTCGCAAGCGTGGGCGACGCCGTTCTGGCGACCGATGCGTTTGGAATAGTCACTTTCGTGAACGGCACGTCCTGTGAAATGCTCGGTCTGGAAATGCAAAAGATCCTGGGGCGACACGTGAATTCGGTTATGCATATCTTCAACGAACTCACGGGAGAGCCAGCCGAAATACCCGTGGATCGAGTACTCAGCTCCGGCAGGAAGGTCGGACTCGCAAATCATACCTGTCTCAAATCGGAAAACGGGAAAATCTACTTCATCGCCGAGGCGGCCTCCCCGATAGTCATGGAGAACGGCGAAATCGTCGGAGTTATGATGAACTTCAGGGACGTAACTTCCGAAAAGGAGAGGGAAAGACGCATACTCGAAAGCGAAGAGAAGTTCAGACATCTCATCGAAAACATGATCGGTGGAATGATTATCCTGTACAGCGACGACGGCGGAAAAACTTTTAAGGTACGCGATATCAAGTCGGGGATAAGCGGTCTTCACTTCGATAGAGAATCGGTCGGGGGAAAGGATATCGGGGAAGTCCTGCCCGCCATTTCATCGACCTCCCTGTCGGCGGCTATAGAGAGCGTATGGGAGAGCGGTAAACCCCTAGCCCTGGATCCTATATATTACGACGACGGTGTATTGAAAGGCTGGTGGGAGAACTACATCTACCGGCTCCCTTCAGGAGATGTGGTGACCCTCAACTACAACGTGACTGAAAGGAAAGAGCTGGAGGAGTTCCAGAGACTCTCGCACAGCAACCTGGTCGAATTATCCAAATCCGTTGCATCGAGAAACTTCGACTTACAGTCGTTCATGGAAAAGGCCGTCGAGACGGTCGGCAGAATGCTGCGGGTTGACCGGGCCGGCATATATATGCTCAACGAAAACAGCGAGTTCGATATAAGACTACTTTACGAGGTGTCGGCCGACAAAATCTCTTCAAACGCCGGAAGAGCCATGGACCAAAAGCTGGCCGAAAAGTATCTCAGCCATATCAAAGATAGAAGAGTTCTTTCGATAGAGAACGTGTTAGAGGAAAACATCGAAGATCTCTTCATACGCAGCCTAATAGACGTTCAGGTTTACGGGATACTGGACATACCCCTGAGAATCAAGGGTGAGATCATCGGTTCGCTCTACTGCGACATGAGAGGGCCCAGGAGCTGGTCATACGAAGAGAGATCTTTCGCCGCTTCCGTCGGCGACATACTCACGATGGCCCTTGAAGAGGACAGGCTAGTTCGAAGCGAAATGCGTTACCGCAACATGTTCGAGGCGAGCAGCGCCATGATGGTTCTCATCGATCCCGATAGCGGCAGAATAGTCGATTCCAACCCCGTAGCGTGCGACTTCTATGGATATGGCAGAGAAGAGATGAGGCAGCGTTACACTTCGCACCTCGGGCTCGGAGACCTTGAAATGATGAGCGATATTAAGAACGGTCGTTCCAGACGTTTCACAACCAGGCATCTCCTCGCAGGCGGCGAGATACGCGACCTGGAAATCTTCGTCGGCCCGGTCGAGATCGATGGAAAGATGCTGCTCAATTGCATCGTAAACGACATAACCGATAGAGTCAACGCCGAGAATAAAGTCAGAGAGACCATGGTTGAGCTCGAGCATTCTCTGAAAGATACGGTGATGCTTATAAGCAAGATAGTGGAGGCTCGCGATCCTTACACGGCAGGTCATCAGGCGAACGTTAGCAGATTGGCCGGTGAGATCGCCGAAAAGATGGGACTGGACAAAAAGAGGGTCCAGTGGGTAAAGACGGCCGGGATGTTGCACGATATAGGAAAAGTCTCGATACCGGCCGAGATACTTTCCAAACCTGGAAAACTGAACGAACTCGAATGGTCGCTCATAAAGAATCATCCGCTTCTGGGCAGAGAGATTCTGAGCGAGGTTTACCTAGGAGGTCCCATCTCAGAGATAGTCCTTCAACACCACGAAAAGATGAATGGATCGGGTTACCCGAACGGTCTTAAAGGTGAGGAAATACTCCTGGAGGCCCGCATAATAGCGGTGGCCGATGTGATCGAAGCTATGAGTTCACACAGGCCTTACCGTGCATCGCGCGGACTCGAGGAGGCGATAAGAGAGATAGTGATGAACTCCGGCGAGCTGTACGATCCCGCAGTCGTGAAAGCTTGCATACAGATCCTCGAATCGGGGTTCAACCTTTCGGGCAAATGAAAAATAGAAAGGAGTGTTCAAAATGCTGCTGACGATTATCATGATATTCCTGGGTCTCGTGTTTCTGGGTCTGGCGATAAAGCTCGCCTTTTTCGCCCTCACTGTTATCTTCGGACTGGCCGCGCTCGGCTTCGTGGTCTTTGGTGTCTTCTGGTTACTGACCAGAGTGCTGTCGATCTTCTGAGGATCAAAAGTCCAACGTACAAAACGACAACGGGGCAATGCTATCGCTGTCGCATGCCCCGTGTTCGATGATTCTCTCTGTATGTTCCGGTTCAGATTTTGAATTTGGGTTGAAACTCTCCTTCGAACGGCGCGAAGGCCTTTTTGCTCTGCAGGTAACCCAGCACTATTTCTTTGAAATTGGGGAATCTACCGGCCTCTTCATCGCTTCTTACAAGTGTTTCATCACCCGTAACACCGATTATATCACCGGCCGGTATGGCCTGCCCTTTGGGAATTATCCGGTGCGTCTCCTTGGCTCCGTCGATACTGTCCGAATACAGAACCTTTCCCTCCAGGACTACCGCGAAGGAGCCGGCGATTTCTTCAAGATCGTAGATTTCGTGCGAGGAGATTATCATGGTCTTGTTCTGCTGGAGAACATAGTCTCTCAACACACCCATCACTTCCTGCCTGATCACCGGGTCGAGGTTCTGAGTGGGTTCGTCTAGAATGAGCAGGTCGGCTCCGCTGGCAACCGTGAGGGCTATGTGGAAGAGCGTCTTCATGCCCATCGAATACGTTTCCACCCTCTCGTTGAGATCGAACCTGTAGTGAACCGCGAAACTGGTGAAAACCTTTTCCTGCCAGCCCGGGTAAAGCATTCTCCACATCCTGAGGTAATCATCGCCCGTGAATCTCCTGAAAGTCAGCCGGTCTTCGGTCATAACGGCTATCTTCTCTTTGGTGCGCGATGTAACCCTCTCCCCGAACACAGCTACCTTTCCCCCGTCTGGAGCCAGCTCACCGAATATGCATCGGAGAGTGGTGGTCTTTCCGGCTCCGTTGGGTCCGACTATCGCGAAGATGTCACCTTGCTCGACGTTGAAAGAGATATCGTTCAGTACGGGTTTCGACGCGAAACCCTTTCTCAGCTTATCTATGGAGACTATCATTTCTGCACTCCTTTCTTGACGAAGAGATAATTCGCAACAAGTAACACCGCCAGCGAAACCGCTCCGCTGACCCATACGTTGCCCTGGTGAGCCGGGCTTGCATAGAAGTACGGGTTGTTCCACCTGTTTCCGAAACCTCCTATTATCAGATCGGTGATGAGCACGAGGAAGGGAATACCAAAATTATCCAGGCCGGCCGTAACACTTATCATCGAAACCGCGTAATAGGCGGTCGAAAAACTTATCGAACCAATAAGCATTGAGAGCCAGTAAATACTGGTCGATGAGCCGAACTGCGCTCCGAACAACGCCATCCCGATCACCTGGGCCACGGTACCGAAGGCGATGAGAAAGAGGTACGATATCCAGAAGAGCTCCTGGCGCGAATAAGGCAGAGCCAGAAGCGAGCCCAGCCTCTTGTGCTGTATATCCGAAGGGAGAAGGCTTGTGGCGAGCAAAAAGAGGAAGACCATTCTCACCGGATAAAAGGGAATCAGCAATCCCAGTGAAAAAACGGCTATCCTTCCGGCCTTTTCGCTCAACTCCTTCATAAAATAGGCTTCTATCTTTTCAGTCATTTTTCCATACCTCCTCCAGCAGAACTTTCGCCATCTGTAGATCTATGCCGCTCTTCTTCAATTCTTCAACGGTTTCCGATATCGTCTTTATAACTTCTCTGTTGACCGCCTGCGCGGTTTTCACAAAATAGCCTACCCCATGTTCCGCCTCCACCAACCCTTCGAATTGCAGCCTTTCGAGTGATCTAATCACCGTGTTCGTATTCACTCCGAACATCACGGCCATCTCCCTCACCGGGGGAAGCTGGTCGCCATTTTCGAGACGCCCGAGCATTATCTCTTTTTTTACCACATTCATGATCTGTATATAGGCCGGAACGCCATCGTGTTTATCGATTTTTCCAAACATTCCATCACTTCTTTCAATACTTCTCGGTAACTACGCTCACCATACCCGAGGTAACCAGTTCAAAACCTCCGCTGCCGGCGGGCATCATGAGATTGAGCGATCCACTGAAGGCCGAAACCTTCACGCGGCGTCTCCCGTTCCACGAATCGTTGAATTTAATCCTGCCGTTGATAACGGCTCCTTCGATCGAAAGATCCTCGATTTTTGAGGCCTCCATAGAGAACGACAGCGCGACTCCGTTCCTGACCAGGAACTCACCGGCCTCGACGCTCCCTGTGAAGGAAAGCGCCGGAACGTTCGCGATAACTATCTCCGGTGATTTGAGCGATCCGGTTATAGATAGAGAGGTACCTTCAATCGAAATCTTCTCGCTGGCCGTTATCTCTCCCCTGATCTCTCCGGCCGTCGTCTCGATCTCTACACTCTCGACCTTCACCCTGTCGTTCAACCTCAAGTAGGCCGTCCTGAACTCCACTTTCTCGAGTTGAACGAGTGTACCCACAGTTATATGGGCCGTTGAGTTGTTCATATAATCAGGCATCGATACCAGCAACCTCTCTCCATCTCTCTGAATCTCTAGTTCCGAAGGAATATAGACCTGATCGGAATTCTCGTTGAAACTCACCTCGTAACCCAGACCGGTTATCACGATTTCCTTAGCTCCTTCCACATACAGATCGGGCATATAAGTCCTATGATCTGAGCTCTTCCTGTTGTAGTCGTTTCCGCCGTCCCCGTGATACTCATAACCGTCGTTTTCGATCCAGCCAAACCACCGCAGAATCGATGGATCGTCTATGAATCCCAGTGGCCAGCGGAGTATATTGTTACCGATTCCACTTATCACGCTCAGAGCTACGACGGGTATAACCAGGAAGAGTACGCCAAGTGTTATCAACAACCATTTAAATTTCTTCAGGCTGAGAGCGATGACAACGATCCCGGCGATCGCCAGGAGAATCTTGACCGCCACGAATGGAATCAGCAAAGCCAGTAAACCCAGTCCCCCCGCCAGAATCAATTTAGCGATCGAAGGATACTTTCTATTCACCTGCACACCTCCATAATCATATAGTGTTCTAGTATATTAGAACACTAGTTATAGATGCTGTCAAGTACTATTTTCATAGCCGTCCTTCGAGAGGGAGAGAGAAGAGAGAGAGAGGAGGAGAGAAGGAGAGAGGAGAGAAGGAGAGAGAGGAGAGACGCCTTATCGTGAGCGAAGCGAACTCTCGATGCTCTTTCTCTCGTGTTTTTACCAAGAACTTACAAAGCACAACCAACAACTGTTCCTATAGGGACCGGAGGTGACTGGCATTGCGAAGCGATTATGATTCAGGAAAGTCTGTTTCCTCTAGAAGGTGTATCCCTCTTCAATGAGCTCTATGAGGGCCGAAACCACCGCCGGGTCGTAAAGCTTTCCCGAATTGTCTCTTATTTCCTTGACGGCCTCTACCAGTCCCGGAGCGGGGCGGTAAGGTCTGTGGGAGGTCATGGCCTCCATGACATCGGCAACGGCGATTATTCTGGCCTCAAGCATGATTTCTTCGCCTGATAGACCCCGGGGATACCCGCTGCCATCGAGTCTCTCGTGATGCTGATATATTATCTCGGCTACAGGCCAGGGAAATTCGATCCCCTCAAACAGGGAATGTCCAGCGCCCGGGTGCATCTTTATCATTTCGTACTCGAGGGCGCTAAGTCTTCTGGGGGAGCTCAGTATTTCAGCCGGTACCTGGATCTTTCCGACATCGTGAACCGACGCCGCTAGGCGCAACCCGTTGATCCTTTCGCTGTCGATACCCATTTTTTCGGCGATAGCTACCGCCAGCGCGGTCACGCGGCGCTGGTGGCCAGACGTGTAAGGATCGCGAAGGTCCACCGCCGAGGCCAGCGCCCTGACCGAACCTTCCATGGTCCGGGTGAGTTTATCCAGGCTCGTTCGCAGGTCTTCCGTCCTCTGCTGGACCTCTCTTTGGAGACGATAACTGCGGTTGTTTAGCGAACCTACCACCACTGTCAGGAACAGCGAGATGATCGCTCCGATAGCCAGCGTCATCCGGCCTTCCTGAAGGGGATACAGCCTTTCGTAATCGAGGCTGGGATGCACAACGATCACGAGGACCTTCCCGAATTCAAAGATCGGCATGATCACGTTCATTTCCTCCGCGTGGTAGTGGCGCAACTCGCTCACCGAGTCGTCTATTCTATCGTGTTCGCCAACCGTCGATGCCAGAAAGACCGGTCTGCCTACATCATCGAGCAAATAAATCCCCATCACAGTCGTTCCGTCTTTCAGGGAGATCGACTCGGTTAATTTAATGAAGACTTCGGGCCGGAAGAAAGCCAGCACGAATCCCTGAAAAGCGCCAGAAGCTTCTTTGTATGAAGGTTTCAGAATCAAGACACCTTTTGCTTCGCCCGTACTCTCAAGCAGAGTCGTAGGATCGGAGGCCGTCATGAACCCGGTCTCAACCGTCTCTTCAATAACCGCCTTCGTTATCGCGTTCGAACCCAAATCCAGTCCCAGAAATTCCCGGTGATCCACCAGCGGTTCCAGGTAAAGAATCGGATAGTAAAGAGCCCTCTCACCGGCCCTGACAATCTTTTCCTGATCGTTCATTTCCCAGATCTCGAAACTACCGGAGAGCTCTGTGGAGATTTTCGACTCGAATTCGGACCTTTCATCGGAGGCGACGGCCGGCGCCCAGCCCCAGATGGTCATATCACCCTTAGAAAGGATGGGACGCACGAAGGTTTCGAACTCACGGCGCTCGACGCTTTCGCTGGACTCGAAAAAAAGTGAGAGACTCTCTAGTTCGTAAGCGCGCATATCGCGAATCGCCTGCGATACAAAAGTCGCTTTGCTTATCGCCAGGCTTTCGAAGGCTTCGTTTCTCGAGCTTTTCTGGTTTTCGTTCACAGAAAAAGCGGCCATGAAAGTTATCGTCAGAGAAATGAAAAGAACCGTTATAGCGTCGAGGTATCTTGGGAAGCGCTTCTCCCGTCTCTCCTGGGGAAGGGCCTTCTTCCACCACGTAAGCGCGAGCCCGATCACAGAAAAAAACAGCAACAGCACCGAGAGAACTATCATCGGAAGAGTCTTTTCCAGGATAATGCCGTTCCAGTTCTTTATATCCAGATCTATTCCAAGCGCTGCGATGGCCTCTCCTGAGAGCTCGTCCACTACCGGAACCGTTGCGCTCGCCCACGTGCCCCAATTGTCTTTTATAGGTGACTCAACTGTCGATTTCTTTTCCTTAAAGACCTTTCGATCGTTTTCCGTGGCGCCCCTGTATGGGTCACCCGGCAGAGACTAGTCGGTTGATCCGGGGAGCTCCGAATCTATGAAAAAGTAGATCTCTCCATCCGCTCTTATTCCCATGAGGTAGATGAAGCGGTACTGGGGAAAAATCTTCTTGACCTGGATTAGTTGTTGCTTCAACCTCAAATAGGCGGGATTGGCGAGGTCATCGATGGTACCGTGCAGAGATTTAAGGCGAGCCTTGTTCAACGCGGCTTCTAGAAGTTTGGCCTCGTTCAGCAATTCGTTGCTGAGGCTGTTCCTGGCCCTTTCCGCAGTGACAAGACACAAAGAGATTCCCGCAAGCGAAACGACCAGAACGACTAAGATAGTTGTAAGGGTTCTTCCAGCTTTCATTCGAGAAGTCACATTTCCACTCCTGGTGAGACCATCGAAGTTACTCACGGTCAACCGTTTCTTTTGTATCCCCACAATTTATGATTTTAACATGTCATCATCCGTAAATTATAGTCTGAATCGATCAGGTTCTCCAGATCAGCCAGCATAAAACGTTTGGAGCGATCGATTGGTTAGAACATCAGCAGCGAGAAGGGATTTGCGGGCAATGACCGTAAGTAGAAAATAAATATGTTTCTTCACATATCGAGAGTGTGTTGAAACGATCATAATCACGTCGGGAATTTAGGTATAATTTTCTGGAAGGAGGATGATAACGATGAGTATATCTACCATGACGGGCGACGGAGGCCAGACGAGTCTCTGGAGTGGCGAGCGCGTGGATAAAGACAGTCTGAGGGTGGAGGCCTACGGTACTGTAGATGAACTGAACTCCTTTCTCGCAGAGGCGAAACACCACACCTGTGAAGAGGTGAGTCGATACATACTTTCTGTACAGAGATTCCTCTTCAAAGTCGGAGGACAGCTGGCGTCTAAGGACGTTCAATATGTCGAGCCGGTTAGCGAGGAGGACGTTGAAAAACTTACGAAAAGCGTCCACTACTTCGAAGAGATCGTTGGCCTCAAAGGATTCGTGATTCCAGGAAGCACGATCGCCTCGGCGAAGCTGGATATCTGCAGAACGATAGCCAGAAGAGCCGAGAGAAGGGTAATAGCGCTCTCCAGACTTGAAAAAGTCCCCGACCCCGTCAGGAAGTACATCAACAGGCTCTCGGATTTTCTTTATATCATAGCAAGATACGAGGAATTCAAAGAGAAAAAACTCCTTTACAAGAACGATGTCGAGTGATAAAAAAATAAACCGCTTCAAGCATATCGCGGTTAAAAAATGGCCGATCAGTTTCTTGAAATCGATTATAGCCTTTTCGAAAGGCGATTCGACGCGGTTACCTGTAACTGATCCTGGGTATGCCGTCCTTCATGCAGGAACCGAAACTGTAAGCTACCGAATCGGTGTTCATTCCGGGTAGAAAGAAAACGGTTATCATCTCGTCCACATCTTGACCGTTTTCTTCCCATATTCGTAGTGTGATATTCTTCAGTTCCTCTTCGGTGACAGAAGGCTTTATGAGCATTATTCTGGCCGTGCGCCGTTTCCAGGCCTTTCCAAAATCACGTATCATAACTACAGAATAGTTTCCATCCCGCTCGACTGCCATGATACTCCCTCCATCGTAGTAATGCATATATAATACATCATGTTACAAAAAATTTCCAAGTGCCATTAATACTTCAATAATTAAGTAGAGATAAATCTTAGTTAGGTTTGGAAATCATAGTTGCTTCATTCGTCGCCGGTTAAAGGCGATTCCTGCTCTCCTTTTCAGTCAGCTATCACGAAGATAGCTGAACGGACCATTTCAAAACCTGTCAATTCTATACTGACTATACGTGGCTGTGAATCGGAACTATAAAGTTAATATGTTAAATAAACTATGTATTACACATGAGGTAGCGGTGCAACAAGACATCTCAGACGAGTAGTTGAGAGAGCGGGAAGAACGGTTCTTAGTTCCGACGCTGCACATCCAGGTTTTTCGTTCTTGGTTAAGGAACGGGATCCTCTATCTCTAAGCCAGGGCCAGGATCCCTGTTTTTCTCCCTCCCGTCATGCCAGACCCCGATCCGGCATTCCGGTCTTACCCACAACCTACTAACAACCATTACTTGACATCAGTCTGACTACCTGAGGCAACCGGTATTACGAACGATACTGGCATTTTCGGTATGACGGTCAATTTCTCTGACAACATCATATTGAGATCGCGATCTGGAATCTTCATCTTCGTTGAAAAACACATTTAACATATACTATACTATTTCGTGATAATAGTACTGTGTTATATACAGTATAATCATGTCAACACAATACCGAGGTGATGATATGGATATAGGAAAGCTTGCCACGGAAATGAACAGGGGATTCATCCAGTTGTTGATGATGGTTATGCTCGATGAGCCAATGTACGGGTACGAAATCGTGAGAACACTCCAGGAACGCAATTTCCTCATAGACGAGAACACTCTTTACCCCCTATTGAGACGCCTGGAGGAGAAAGATATACTGGCGAGCGAGTGGAGAGTCGAGGAAAACAAACCGAGGAAGTACTATTCAATCTCTAGTGAAGGAAGAAAAGTTAGAGAGGAACTACTGAAAATCTGGCAAGAACAGGACAAACTGATAAAAAGCTTCGTTGGGGAGGAATGAAAATGGAAAGATTGAAAAAGTACCTGGACAACGTTAGGACTTTTCTACCGGGGAGGCAGCCGGAAAAAGTCGATGAGATCTTGAGAGAGATAGAGAGCCATATACTGGAGCGGGCAGAACGCGAGCACGGAGAGATAAACGATACCAGCCTCGCAATGGCGATAAAAGAGTACGGTTCACCCGAGCAGGTCGCTGCCAGGTACTACGAAGATGGCCCTATAATAGCCCCTCATCTTAAAAATTATCTATTCATGTACAGCGGAATAATCTTCGCGATCCACATCGGGCTCCATCTCCTGAGTCTGATCTTCGGAGATAACGGAGCGATCTTCAAATTCAGCAGTACGGATTTGCTGGGCGTCCTGTCACAGCTTCCAGTAACCTTTGTCTTCGATTTCGGTCTGGTCAGTCTTATCCTTTATTTCGTCACTAAAGCGGGCGCTACATCGAGCCTCCCGTACTTCACATGGTTTCTGAAGAGCGAGAAAATTCCCACTCAAGCCCAGAGAATAGCCAGCCTTGTGGCATCGATAATAGGAGCGGTGATCACATACCTGGGCTTCACTTACGGACCGGTTTATTTCGTCGACGGTCAGATGAACACGCTGGCCATAGCTGCACTTGACACTATGAAATACGGCCTCTTCCTCGGCTTTGGAATACTGGTTATCTCGTCGATCTTCAACCTGATAAACGTGTTCAACTACTCCAGAATAGTGAAGATAGCCTCCGACATCGCCGGGCTGATTTTTCTTCTACTCGTAGTCTCACCCGATTACTCCGGAAGAATAGCCGATTTCCTCAGCATATCTCCGGAAAGCACCGGCCACCCGCTCCTGATCGGAATACTCGTTTTCATAGCTTTAGTGACCATAATAGAGCTTGTCATCGAGACCATAAGGTTCTGGGCGAGCAGAATAGTGACATCCACCAACATGTAAGAACCCTATTGTCTATAACCTTAATTTGATGTTTTCGAACTCTTGCTCCTGATTCTCTCTCGAGAGGAAATTAGGAGCAAGAGACGCTATTAAGCAATAATTGGTTTGACGGGGATCACCGTCTCAATCTCTCTTCGACGCTTCCGTCGGGAAGAACGAATTCGTAAGAGGAATCGCTGAGGTCTTCGAGCTGAAATCTTTCGCAATCTTTCCATCTATCGTGGCAATACATATTGATCCATTCGCTGTCTATCTTTCCCTGTTCGTAAGCCTTCACTATGGGACACTCATGATAATTACTGCAACTGTCGCTTTCCACTAGCGGGACACCTCCACTGGATATTTCATTACTAATGTTATCACATGGGGCGGGAAAAACAAGTATCTTTACCTTCGGGCCTGTCGATTTCCTTATACAATGGCCTTCTCTCGTTATAAAATATAACGAATGGGAGACAATAACTTGGGGGTGATTGGATGTCCAGAAGGATTTTTCTGGCGATAATTGTTGTTCTTTTACTGATAGCGCTTTCGGGCTGTATCAATATCTTGAGGAAATATCAGGTAACTATCACCAGCACACCTCTGCTTGAGAGTGTGACCGTTGGAAAGAGGGAGAGAGAGCTTCCCTATGGGACGACCGCGAAGAGAGGCGAGAAGATCCTTATCAAGGCTCCTCTCGTCCCCGGATACGACTTTGCCGGATGGCTCGTGAACAACGACCTCAAGGAAGAGGCCAACGTTGAGATAATAATCGAAGAGAACACGGCTATAAAAGCTATCTACATTCCGAAGCTAGTGAATGAAATCACTCTGGGCGGGAAGGGCGACGAAGCCGGTTCCGGCCTGATAGTGGAGAGCACTTCGAGCCTGGTGGCCGGCGTTACATCCAACTCGACCGACAGTAACCTTATAGTCGCCAGCAACGGCGGATTCGACTTCTGGGTTCCTCCACTGGAATATATTTCAAACAGCTTTCTGGTCTCGCCCCGAAAGGCTCACGGCGGTTCGGGCGATGAGTTTCTCTCAGACACGACCCGGATAACCGGTGGTACCGTTTCGGTTGGCTGGACAGATTCGCAAGATATACCTTTCACAGGTAGCGGCTATCCATATCACGGTGGAATAGACGCCTACGCGATCATGCTGCTGAACGACGGCACACTCGGCTGGCAGACGTACATAGGTGGAAGCGGCGACGATTACGCCCATTCGGTAAACATAACTGTCGGTGAACGTTTGATCCTTACCGGATCGACCGGCTCGAACGATTCTAACTTCGAGGGTACCGGCCACCACGGCGACATAGACGGCTGGGTATCGATAATGAGCTCTTACGGAACCCTCGTATCGAAGTTGAGGAAATCCTTCGGCGGCAGTGGTATAGATGAGCTCTTCTACGGTGTCCAGACACGCGACGGCGGTTACCTTCTCTGCGGCTATTCCAGGTCCAGCGACGGTGATCTGAAGAACATCGACCGGTCTCAGGGCGAGGATCTCTGGATTCTCAAGGTCGATGAGGAACTCAACATTCTCTGGCAGGACCTCCTCGGTGGTACGGCAGACGAGAGAGCCCATGTGGTTAAAGAGGTTAGCGACGGTTTGATCGTAGCCGGTTACACGGCCTCCACCGGAAGAGATGTAAATGACCATAAGGGGGGAAAGGACATCTGGGTCTTGAAATTCAAAGACGATGGAGAACTATTGTGGAGCAAAACGTACGGCGGCACGGACGATGAAGAGGCCTTCGATATCATAGAGACTGCCGACGGAGGCTACGCCGTGTGCGGCTATACAAAATCTACCAACCGTGACGTGAGGGCTAACAAAGGTATGAGCGACATCTGGGTGATTAAGCTCGGAACTGACGGCTACCTGGAATGGGAAGCCACTTTCGGAGGTACTCAGAACGACGGCGGCAGGAGAATCGGAGAGACGGAAAAGAGAGAGTTGATAGTGATCGGTACGACCTCCTCCAACGACAGAGACGTTCTCAGCGGCCTCCACGGTGGGACAGACGCCTGGCTTCTGCGTCTGGGCAAATGAGCGGCCGAAGGGACCGGAGTTGAGAGTAGAGACCGTAGTTGAAAGCGAAGTCGTCGAACTTCTTGCCAGAGCCGACATCTGCCCCGTCTGCTCGGCCCGTTCCAAAGCCGTGGACGGCTGGATTTACGGCGCCTTCTACAATCTGCTTCACAACGAAGATGCGAGGTTCAGGTTGAAATCGGGAGGGCTGTGTCGAGAGCACTCCAGACGGATCGTGGAAATGGCCAGAGAGAAATCCGATATCGGCAGTCTTCCGGTCTCGGTTGTCTTCAAAGAGCTGCTTTTCGGACAGCTCAACCTGATTGGTCCGGGCGAAAGAAAGCTCTTCAAAAGAGTTTCATCATCCAGAAACACCGGTGGCTGCCATCTCTGCGAAGTGTCCAGGGAGAGCGAAAAGAGGTACGTGATAGCCATAGCGAAGTTCTTCGATTCGGAGAAAATCAGAAAGCTGTATGAAGAGTCCTCCTCCATTCTGTGCATAGACCACGCGAGAGAGGTTGCCGCTTCCATGAGAGCGGCTACGGTCGAATGGTTCGTGACTCTTCAGAAAAGCAAGATCGAATCCGTGATCGAAATGCTCGAAAGGTACATCGGTAAAAACGACTACAGGAACACCTCGCCCATAGGCGAGGAGAGAAACGCCTGGCTTACCGCATCCAGGATAATCGGAGAGACCCGGGTCACTGGACGTAACGAATAACGTATTCGCCCGTGTTCACCAGTTCGAACGTCAGGAGATCCAGATATACCTTCTCGGAGATGGCCACACCCAGATAAGGCTGGTCTTTGAGCATGGACACTAGGCTCTCTTCGAGAAACGCCAGCTCCTCGGGGAGTCTTTTCTCATTGACGGGATCGTAAAACCTCAATCCGATATCCCTGTAATAAAGCAGCCGTTCTCCATCGATTTCTACCGGTGAGAAATACGAGTCGCGGTGAACGAGCCGCTTTTCCGGTATATGGTACAGAGAGAGGAGTCTGGGTTCGGGGGCCGTTCCCGTGTCTACCATCAAGACATCGTTCCACAGACCCATGAAGAAGTTCGGGCCGCTCTCTGCGACCAAGACCGATTTGGAAAAGAACCCGATTTTGAGCCCACCGGTGGGACCGGCCTGGACGACTTTCACCTCAAAGCCTGACATATCAGTTTGCATGAGTTCGTACACCACATAGTCGGAAAAGACATGAGCGCGCAGGAAACGCCAGTCCGAGAAAAACTCCGGCACCTGCGAGCCGCCAACAAGTGCCACCGTAAACGAAACGAATAAGACCAGAATTGCCACGGTCAACATAACTTTTCTCAAGAGAAACACCCCCCGGCTTTTTGCTTCAGAGAATAGACGATCCAAACTGGTAATAGGTTCTCTGAGAGAAAACGAGAAGGCCCCTCACGGGGCCCGTAGAAGAAAGGTCTTACTTTGAAGTGTCCGGGGTGTTCAAGAAAGTTATTGCATTCCGTTTAGGGTGATATCTCCGTTGGATGTTCTGAGAGAAAGATCAAGATCCCTCCAGTTGTTTATTTCGGCTCTCAGATCGTTCTTGTCGATCTTTTCGAAAGAGATCGATCTGAAGCCCTGAACATCAACATTTCCGTTGGATGTAGCAGCAGTCAAAAAGGCTCCTGCGGTCCAGGGAAGCTTGAAATCTATCTTTCCGTTGCTTGTGTAGATCTCCAGTCTTCCGGTCGGAGACGTGAGCAACTTGGCGACTACCGATCCGTTGCTCGTCTTAAAATAATTGTCTCCGTAAAGCTTGCAAAGGTTGATCTTATAACCGCCGTTCGAAGTCACCGAATAGATGCTGCCCTCGAAGCCGGTAATGCTTATGTTGCCGTTGCTAGACTCTATGACGCACTCCCCGGATATCCCCGAAATACTCACCGAACCGTTAGATGTCTTATAAAAGTGAGATTCATACAGTTCCCTCGGAACATAAACGGTCATTGAAACTCCGTAATTTATTCCGCCGGGTCGATCGGTTCTACTGAGCCCTATCTCGAGGGTCTCTCCCAGATTGCTCCAGACAACGTCAAGAGAGTTGTTGAAGGCCTTTACCTGCGAACTGTTCAATCCTGACACGAACTTCGTTCCCGTCACTCTTACGTAGTCCTTCTCCCAGACCAGAACGGTGAGCGAACCGTTTGTACCGGTGACTTTGAGGGCCTTCGTTTCAAGAATATCGATTTCCTTCTCGTACTGACTGTTGATTCTCGTCGTGAAGATCAGCGAGCAGCCCGTCGAAAGAAATAACAGCACAAAAACCAGTGGAATTAAAACCAGTGTCTTCTTCATCGATCTACCTCATATACCCATAGTAATTCTGTACATCTTCGAATGAATCTCGAAAGTGATTTTATCTAAACTCTCGTAATTACGGGAATAACTCTTCTTTTTCATAATAATCATCTCCTTTTTCGGTGTTTGTTATTCTAATCATTGATAATATACTTTATAAAATTCAATTTGTCAATGCTCATATTCATATTTATTTTTTAAGAGCCAAATATTTCTAATTTATCTGTGTATAGTTTGAAAAAGACCCATGAAAGAGAAAGATTGCATTCGCAATGCCAGTAACTTCCGGCGGTAAATTTGCTTTCTAATAATGGTTGAGTAGGTTCTTTTTCTCTTTCGAAAGACGGGTCCATGATCCGGGGAAGGACCAAGGACGGTTCTTCCCGCGAGCAATTTACTTCCCGGTTCGGTCTGGACGGCTCTCTCTTCGGAGGAGCCAGATGTATAGCAGCACTACGGGAAAAACCAGCAATCCCGTTACTCCCAGGGCCAGGGTAGTTGAACTAAGGGCTATCAGGCCGATTATCGGGCCTCCGATTATCTGGCCGAGCGAATCGAACTGTCTGGCCACAGATATTACCGTCGCCCTCACGCCGGAAACCTCTATTTGTCTGTTGATAAAGCTTGCGTAGAGAGGATAATCGTTCCGCCTGGCCACGAAACCCGCCCAGTAGAAGGCCAGGGCCAGCGGGAAGTTGCCGCTGAGGGCGAATCCGATGAAAGCCACGGCCAGGATGGTGTTCAGGATGACCAGGTAGGATAGCAGGAGCTTTGAAGAGTTACGGGAAGACAGTCTTTTAAGGAAAGATAGAACGGCGATGCTCAAAACCATGGCACCGGAGTTTATCACCCCGAACCACAGCACGTAACGTAATCCAAATTCCTCGGTTATCTTCAGATCTTCGAGAAACTTCAGTATCCAGAGTCTGTCGAACCCTTCGCTGTAGAGACCTATCCCCAAACTGATGAAGAGGATTATCGTCAGGCTCGCTGAAGTCCTTATCTGTCCAAGGCCGTCTGCGAGAGTGGAAAGAAAGTCTTTCAGGGGTTTGCCCCGGTGCTTAGGCCTGAACTTGTTCTCCTTCATTATTCGTCTCAGGATCAGGGCGAGGAGGAACATGGAAACTCCCGAAAGAACTATCGGGAAGTTCAAAGCAAACAGTCCGAGGAGAACGCTGGCCCATATTCCCGCGAGCGAGCCGATCTGTTCGAACTGAGCGCCTTTCACAAGCACGGAGTCAAGGTTCTCAATTCCGCTCTCATCGGCGACCCAGGCTATATCGGCGCCACTCAGGAATGTATATCCGGCGCCGGCGATTATCTGTGCCAGAAGGATGGTCCAGAAAAAGGGCAGGCTCCCCTCGAGGATGAAGCTGACACCCAGCACGGTTAGTCCTGTGATGATCGATCTTCTCCTGCCGTACATATCGGCGAAGACACCCGTGGGTATTTCGAAGAGGAGTGCCGAGGTTTCGACCACGGTTCCAACGAGAACCAGCTGGAGAGGATTCAGCCCTACCGATTCGACGAAGTAGATGCCGTTGATGGTGAATACTAGATTGAAGAGAAAATAGACGGAACCGCTGTACAGGTAATACAGTTTTTCTGGCTTCATCGAACCACCGGTCTCCGGAGAATCAATCGCGAAAGACCCTCAGAGAATTCAAAACTGCGAGTAACGCCACACCAACATCTGCAAAAACCGCTCCCCACATGCTGACCAGCCCGAAAGCCCCAAGAACTATGAAGAGCGCCTTTGTTCCTATGGCCAGACATATGTTCTGAAGTATTATACTCCGTGTTCTTCTGGCAATCGCTATCGCTCTCGATACCTGCAATGGAGAATCATCGGAGATCACTATATCGGCCGTTTCTATCGCTGCATCGGAGCCGATCCTTCCCATCGCTATGCCGACGTCGGATCTGGCGATCACCGGCGCGTCGTTTATACCGTCACCCACGAACGCTACCTTACAGCCCGTCCGGGAAGATCTCTCCAGCGTTTCGAGCTTCCCTTCAGGGTTCAGTCCGCCCTCGTACCAGTCCAGGCCAAGCTCGCCCGAAATGGCTGCGGCCACTTCGGGGGAATCTCCGGTGAGCATCGCGATGCTTGCCAGGCCCTGGTCGCGGAGAGATTCGATCGCCATTTTTGAATCTTCTTTCAATCTATCGGAGATATCGATCGTTCCCGACAGCTTTCCGCCAACTGTAAGATAGATCTTCGACTTACCCTTCGCAGCCGGGAGAATGGTCGAACCTCGCAGTATTCTTTCATTGCCCAGCGCTATCTCCTTGCCTTCGACGGTCGCGTGAACTCCTTCACCCGGTATCTCCCTGTAGTCGCTAACGGCGAGAAGATATTCTTTTTTGAAACCGATCGAGAAGGCGTGATCGACAATCGATCTGGCGATAGGGTGGTTCGAGTTGCTCTCCACACTCGCGGCGATCAACATCGCTTCCGCCGGCGCCATTCCGTTGTGGCCGGAGATTTCGCTTATCCCGAACCTTCCCTCTGTGAGCGTGCCCGTCTTGTCGAAAAGGACCGTATCTATCCCGGCCAGTGCTTCGAGATAGTTGCTCCCTTTGACCAGCACACCGTATCTGGAAGCCTTTCCGATACCGGCGAAATACCCGAGCGGCACTGATATCACAAGGGCGCAGGGACAGGAAATGACTAACAGAATAAGAGCTCTGTGGAACCATTCGCCGTAATTTCCTCCGGTAAAAAGGGGCGGTACCGTGGCAAGAAAGGCGGCGATCAAAACTACTATGGGCGTGTAGATACGCGAGAATTTCGTGATGAAGCGTTCAGTCCTGGATTTTCTGGAAGAGGCCTCTTCGACCATCTGGAGCATTCTGCTGGTGTATGATCGCTCTAGGCTGGCCGTGGCCTCTACCTCTATCAGGCCGGTACTATTGATCGTCCCGGCGACGACTCCGTAACCTTCGCCGGCCTTCACCGGTCTGCTCTCGCCCGTTAGAAGCGAAAGGTCTAGCCAGGTCTCACCGGAAGCGATCGAGCCGTCCAGGGGGATCCTCTCACCCGGTTTGACCACGAACCTGTCTCCGGCGACCATAGACGAGGCAGGAACTGCCGCTAACCCCTCTGGCGTAACTCTGTTCACCGTCTCGGCCTTCAGATCGACCAGTGAGGAAATAGATTTTCTCGATCTGGCGAGCGCCATGCCTTCAAGAATCTCTCCGGCGTTGTAGAAAAGCATCACAGCCACGGCCTCCGGCAGCTCGTGGATCAGAAAGGCCCCAACGGTGGCCAGGGTCATGAGAAAGTTTTCATCGAAGAGCCTTCCATGAAGAATATTTCTCCCGGCTTTCAGAAGCACACCGTTTCCAGCCAGTATATAGGCCAGTATGTATATTCCGTACTCGAGCGGTTCGTACCTTCCGTGAAGGTATCGGCCGGTGATCAGTGCGAAGAGATAGACGACGCAAGATAGGAGCAGAATCCCGAATTTTCTCGTAACAGTGGAACCGCCTGAATCCACGGTGATTCCGGCACCCGGTTCGACACTAGATATGATTCTGTTTATCTCTTCTATGTCACCATCTTCGATTATCAGCGATTGCGAGGCAAGATCTATCTTCGCACTGTAACCCATCTTCTTTATCCTGTCCTCGATTTTGGCAGCGCAGACAGGACAGTCAAGTCCCTTGATTCTGTGTTTTGTCTTCAATGCGACTCCTCTTCGAAATGCTCTCTCGCCGTCTTGACGAGTACAAGTATATGTTCGTCGGCCAGCGCGTAGTAAACGGCTTTTCCTTCTCTTCTGCTCCTGACCAGCCTCAATTCCTTCAAAAGCTTAAGATGATGGGAGATCGTGGGCAACGTAAGATTGAGTACCCTGGCCAGGTCACAGGTGCAGAGCTCGGTGATCGACAAGAGATACACGATCCTGGTTCTTGTTTCGTCTCCCAGGACCCTGAACAGCTTTGAAAGCCCGGAGACTTCACTTGCCTTAAGCCTTAAAAAAGCCGTATCTGTTTTATTTTCATGTTCATAGCAACAATCAACCATCGGGATCTCTTCCTTTCAATTAGACAGCTGTCTAATCGATTATAGACTTTCTGACCACCGGCCGTCAAGCCGACCGTCACGTTGATCGGTTGTATAATCGTAATGATTGGGAAGGGAGGTAATATCGATGGGTGAAAACGGGAAGAGAGCCGAAGGTTTTGTCGAAGTAAAAGGCGGAAAGATCTGGTACTGCGTCGAGGGGGCGGATAAGAGCGGAATCCCGCTGATAATTCTACATGGAGGCCCCGGCACCCCTCACGATTACCTCGAACCGCTTTCGGCTTTGTCTGACGAAAGGCCGGTTATTTTCTACGATCAACTGGGTTGTGGAAGGTCCGACAGGCCTTCCGATAAAAGTCTCTGGACCGTGGAACATTTCGTCGGCGAATTGAATCTTCTTAAGGAACGTCTTAGACTTGGAAGAGTACACATCCTGGGGCAGTCCTGGGGAACTATCCTGGCCTGCGAATACTACTTCTTCAAACCTGAAGAGGTAGTCAGCATGGTACTATCCGGACCGGCTATGAGCATTCCACAATTCGAAAAGGACGTTAGAAAACTGCTTGCCTTCCTGCCTAAAGAAAGGCAAAACGCCATACACAGAGCCGAAGCAAGCGGTCGCTTCGACTCTCGGGAATACGCCGATGCGATGAGGACCTTTTACAACCGCCATGTCTGCCGTCTCGATCCGTGGCCGGATTGCTTGAACAGGACTCTCGAAGGGATGGGCACGGCCGTTTATGAATACATGTACGGACCGAGCGAGTTCACGGTCACGGGCACGCTTAGAAATTACAGTTGTGTTCATAGACTGGGGGAGATAGAGGTTCCGGTTCTCCTGACATGTGGCAGATTCGACGAGGCGACGCCCTCGACGATAGAGCTTTACCGTAGGGAGATAGTCAACTGTGAAATGAAAATTATCGAAGACGCTTCCCACGAACACCACCTGGAGAAGCCCGAAGAATACATGGAGACCGTTAGAAGCTTTTTGAAAAAAGTCGAGAGTCATGGACCGAGAAAATACTTCGAATGAAGGTAGCTACGCCGACCGGGAAAGACGCTTGAAGATTCTGACTTACAAAATCAGGGGTTATCACGGTTCGGGAAAAGCATCAAAAAACATATCCAGGCTGTAAGGTGATAATCCTTCCGGCCGTTTTTTCCAAGGATCTCGAACTCATGAAAACTAGTGGATAAATTTTGCCGGCCTTTGCCATTCCTCAATTAGCTGAGATATAAAAAAGGGCGGGTCTCTCCGCCCTTTTTTATCTTTGAGAGCTCATATCACCGGCACTTCTTCGAGCGCGGCTCTATAGATAATGATCTTAGTACCGGCGGGGATCCTCTCGACCCTTTTCAAATCGGGGTTGTATTTCATGATCTCGGAGGCGTCTATTCCGTACATTTCCGAGATCGTTCTTAGCGTTTCATTCCAGCCGACCGTGTGGATGAGACCGGTTCCAACCGACCAGTTGCGATCGAGAGTTGCGCTAACGGCAACTCTTTCAAGTACGTAATCGGCGATTATCTCGGAGACTTCGAGCATTACCTCTCTCACGACCGGTTTGCCCTGGAACATAGTGTATCCGCCACCGCCACCGGCACGGTAGTTGTTCAGGACCACTTCGTATTCGCCGTCCATATCCAGAGGTCTTCCCATGTAACGGACGCTCAATACTCTCTCTCCGACGGGCCTGTCTGCGGCTACTATATACTCTATGCCTTCCCAAATGTCGTAGTTGTAATGGAGCGGCTTGGGATTGATCCAGCTGTCTGTGACCACTATCTCGCCGTCTTCATAGGTGAAGTACTCGGCGCTCTTTTCGAGAGCGGCCTTGATATCTGCGCCGGTGACCTTTATCACCTTTAAAGTGTTCGGATAGATATAAACGGCGTTTATATCCCTTATCGTTATAGGTCCGGTCTTCCATCCCTTTATATCGTTAGTGAAGAGCGCAACGGAAGATATCGGCGCCCCCGTTACGAAGCTCTGGACCCTGTTCACGAACTCGATCAAAGAGTTATCGGCCAGTCTGGCGACGAACGGGTCGTCGATGTAGAAGTCGCCTATCGCTATACCTACCGGCTGGTCGAGCCATTTCTGTACGCGGTCTTCGAAATTCTGGAACATCGCCATTACCTCGGAGTCGGCATCGTAGTTGGCCATAGAAATTTGGGCAATGTTTCTATTCACTATTTCCCATTTTCCATTCTTCTTTTCGAGTACGAGATCTATCTTGCCTGCGACCTTTCCCCAGTTGGAAGGCTGAGAGATCACAGTGCCGTCTATAACCTCGGCGATAGTCCTGTGCTGGTGGCCGGTGAGAAGTACATCGATGCCTTTCACTTCCTTGAGAATCTGGTAACCGACGTTTTCTCCAAGCAATTCCTCGGTCGGCGCACCGGTCTTCAGATCTCTCTCGAAGCCGCCGTGATAGGCAACCACCAGAACATCTACCTTTTCCCTGAGCTGGGGAACGTATTCTAAAGCGGTTGACACAGGATCCAGGAAGTTCAGCCCGGCTATGTGTTTGGGTTCCTCCCAGTTGGGGATGAAGCTCGTCGTAAGACCGAGAACCCCGACCCTGATTGTGTCGCCTTCAAAGGGCACTTCCACGATTACGTATGGTGCGAAAGCCGCCTCACCGCTGCTTTCGAAGACTATGTTGGCGCTCAACATCGGGAAACCGGCTTCACCGATGGCCCTTTCGAGTATAGAGGGACCGTAGTTGAATTCGTGATTTCCTATCACGCTTGCGATGAAACCCATATGGTTCAATGCCGCTATCATGGGATTTTCGCCAGAGTTATCCACTTTCGCATAGTAATATGCCAGCGGCGTACCCTGAATCAGATCTCCCGTATCTATGGCGAGTGTGTTGGGATTGCTCTTTCTCATTTCGCTCAGAAACGCCGATATCTTCGCCAGACCGACAGCCGAAAACTTACCGGTCGCGTAATCCACCGGGAAGATATTACCGTGGATATCACTGGTATGAATTATAGATAGATTTACTTGCGTAGCGAAGACCAGAACGGCTAAAGATATCACCACAAACATCGCCAGAAAAAGCTTGCGCATTGTTACCCCCTCCTCTCAGTTGAACTCGTTGATCGCTCGCTCTGCAAAAAACGGGGATGTCGCCCGTACGACATCCCCCGGTGTTTATTTTTTATCTCTCTCCCAATTTGGCGTCGATCATCATTATTCCGTTGGTGTGATCGCCCACTTTTTTGAGCAGTTTGACGATATCCCTGAAGTTTCTCTCTTCCTCGACCTGTTCTGTAACGTACCACTGCAGGAAATCGTTAGTGGCGTAATCGCCCTCTTCGTCGGAAACGGTCACGAGGTTGTGAATCCTCGATGTGATGTACTTCTCGTGTTCGAGGCCCTTCTCGAAAATATCCAGCAGAGATTTGAACTCTCCTTCGGGCTTTTCGAGCCCGGGTATCTCTATGGTTCCATCCACATCCTTTAGGTACCCAACAAATTTCATTGCGTGTTCTTCCTCTTCCTTGGCCTGCTTCCACATGAAATTCGCCGTTCCGAAATACGCGTTCTTGTGAGCCCAGGCCGCCATGGCCATATAGATGAAGGCCGATTCGTACTCGGCCTTTATCTGTGCGTTCAGTTCCTTCTCCATTCTCGTCGTTATCATAGACTGGACCTCCTTAGTTATTGTGGTGTGTTCTTCCAGAATATTTTACCACCGGTACAATGCCAGTCAAAGAATGGATATGACTGTTAAACAAGCGGTAGTATAATATTTCTGTACCTCCGTTCGTATGTCTTGAGCGCAGCGGGTGGAGGTGTTTTTTGTTGAAGAGACGCTCTTTCAAATTTTGGATAAGCGATAGTGTAAGGGTATAATTCTTACGTCGGAAGAACCAACTTCTCGCAAAGGGGGTAAGACAGTGAAAAGATTCCTGCTCATTCTCACGCTCTTGTTAGTTACTACCGCGATGCTGGCCGCTCCGCTCAGGGTTGCCTTCATCTACGTTGCGCCGATCGGCGATGGTGGCTGGAGCTTCATGCACAACCAGGGCAGACTGTATCTGGAGAAAGTCTTCGGTAGCGATATTGTCACTGACTTCATTGAAAACGTACCAGAGGGTGCCGAGGGTGAAAGCGTTTTCAGAGGCTACGCTCAAAGAGGTTACGATCTCGTTTTCGGGACCAGTTTCGGCTACATGGACAGCATGGTGAAGGTCTCCAAGTCCTTCCCGAAAACCACTTTCATGCATTGTTCCGGTTACCAGGTTACAGATAACCTGGGTACCTACTTCGGGAGAATGTACGAACCGAGGTTCCTCAGCGGTCTTGTGGCCGGTGCGATGACCAAGACCAACATAATCGGTTATGTCGCCGCCTTCCCGATTCCCGAAGTTATAAGGGGAATAAACGCCTTCGCGATGGGTGTTCAGTACGTAAATCCACAGGCGAAGGTACACGTGGTCTGGTCCAACACCTGGTTCGATCCGGCAAGAGAAAAGGAAGCCGCGGTATCGCTGCTCGATATAGGGGCCGACGTGATCGCACAGCATCAGGATTCTCCGGCACCGCAACAGGCGGCCGAGGACAGGGGCGTTTATTCGATCGGTTACAACAGCGACATGAGCGCCTTCGCTCCGAAAGCCTTCCTCGCGGCACCGGTCTGGAACTGGGGTCCCTACTACGAAAAAATCGTGAGAAGCGTCATGGATGGTACCTGGACCAACGCGCAGTACTGGGGCGGTATAAATGACGGAGCCGTCGATATCGTTCTCAGCGACCTTGTTCCCAGCGGTGTTGCCAAGCTCGTGATGTCCATGAGAAATGCAATCGTCAAAGGCGATATGCATCCCTTCGTCGGACCTATCTACGACCAGGCCGGCAATCTGAAGTACGCCGAAGGCGAAATACCTTCCGACGGCGATCTTCTCAGCATGGACTGGTTCATAAACAACGTAGTAGGTAAGATACAGTGATCTCCCGGGGGCCGTCAGGCCCCCTTATTTCCTCTTGCTGGAGTGATTTCTTTGGAAGACTTTCCCGTTCTTGAGATGAAACATATTTCCAAATCCTTTCCGGGTGTCATGGCCAACGACGACATATCTCTGCAGTTGAAGAAGGGAGAGGTACACGCTCTCCTGGGAGAAAACGGCGCCGGCAAGACTACCTTGATGAATATTCTTTTCGGAATCTATCACGCCGACCGGGGCGAAGTTTTCATAAACAACGGCAAAGTATCAATAACCTCGCCCAGTCACGCGCTCAAATACGGTATCGGCATGGTTCAACAGCACTTCACCCTGGTGCCGTCGTTCACGGTGGCCGAAAACGTGGTTCTAGGTTTGAAGGATTTCGGGTTTGTCATAAAGACGAAAACGGTAGAATCGAAAATAAAGGAACTTTCGGAGGCCTACGGACTTCCGGTGAATCCACGCGCGCGGGTCTGGACTCTTTCGGTCGGGGAGAGGCAGCGAATCGAAATCCTGAAGCTGCTGTACACGGGTGCCGGCATAATCATACTCGACGAGCCGACGGCCGTTCTAACCCCACAGGAGAGCGATATGCTTTTCAAAGCCATAAGGAAGCTAGTCAGCGAAGGTTCCTCGGTGATTTTCATAAGCCACAAGCTAGACGAAGTGCTCGCGATAAGCGACAGGATAACCGTCTTGCGTGGCGGTAAAGTTGTCGGTACGGTCGAGAGAGAAAAGATAGACCGGCGCGGTCTGGTTAGAATGATGGTCGGCAGAGATGTGCTCCTCGACCAGGAGAAACCGGTGGTGGAAACTGGTAGAGCTATTCTCAAGATAGAGAATCTCAACGTCAAAAACGACAAAGATCTCATGTCGGTCAGGGATCTCAGCCTGGAGATCAGATCGGGTGAGATTCTCGGAATAGCCGGTGTTGCCGGCAACGGTCAGCGAGAATTGGCCGAAGCCATCTACGGTCTGAGAAAGAAAGTTTCCGGAAGGATAGAACTCGACGGGCACGAGTTGAGACAGGGTAACGTGGCCGAAAGGATCAGAGCCGGCCTCAGTTTTATCCCCCAGGACAGGAAAACCATGGCGACATGTCCTAACCTGTCGGTGATGAGCAATCTATTCATGAAGAACTCGATCTGCGAACTGGTACATTGCTCCCCGTGGAAACTCGACGGCAGGCGGATGCACTCGAAGGCCGACGAATTGATCGGCGAGTTCTCTATATCGACGCCCTCGGCTAAAACCGAGGTCAGGTATCTTTCCGGCGGGAATTTGCAGAAGGTCGTTCTGGCCAGAGAGCTCTCGAACGAACCAAAAGTCATAATCGCAGAACACCCCACCAGAGGTCTGGATATCGGCGCGATGGAGTTCGTTTACAAGTCCCTTCTCTCGCAGAAGGAAAGGGGAGCGGCCATACTACTTCTAGCCGGAGAGCTGTACGAGATCTTCAGACTTTCCGATAGGGTGGCGGTGATCTATGAAGGACAGATTATGGGCTACACTCCGCCTGACCCTTCATATATCGAAGAGATAGGCTTCATGATGGCCGGCGCAAGGCAGGAGGATCACTGAGATGAAGATCAGAATAGAGAAGAGACTCGAGATACCCCGATACGCCGGGATTATCGTGCCGGTTATATCAGTGGCGGTAGCCCTGCTGATTATGGGAATTATACTCCTGGTTTTCTTCGTGGGCCGCCTGGGAAATCTTTCATCGGCCTTCAGGGAAACTGTAGAGGCTTACAAAGAGATGCTTACGTGGCCTTTCGCGAACAGGTATGGACTGTTCAGCACATTCATGAGGATGGTACCCTTGGCCTTTGTGGCGCTCGGCCTATCCTTTGCCTACAGGATGAAGATCTGGAACATAGGCGGCGAAGGGCAGCTTTACATGGGCGCTATGGTTTCTACATGGGGTGCTCTTTTCCTTTTCAAAGACGTGAAATCACCTTTGATCATGATTGTCCTGCTTTCGATCGTCGGCGCCGCTGCGGGGGCGGCCTGGGCGTTGATACCGGCGCTCATGAAGGCCTTCGCACGAACGGACGAGATAGTCGTGACTCTCATGTTGAACTATGTGGCCATCTTCTGGGTCGATTACCTCGTGTACGGCCCGTGGAAAGACCCGAAAGGGTACGGCTTCCCCGGAACGGCGCCCTTCCCCGACCAGGCCAGGCTTCCCTCCTTTTTCGACGACGAGTTCCATATAGGGGTCTTCATAGCTCTGGCTGTCGCTGTACTGCTTCAATACATATACAGGAAGACCGGCTGGGGTTTCAATTCTCAAATCGTCGGCGACAACCTGCTGGCCGCAAGATATTCGGGGATAAATGTCAGGAACTACACTATAATCGCCCTTGTTGTCAGCGGCGCGATAGCCGGTCTTGGAGGTGCGGTGCAGATGATGGGTGTTCAGCACAGACTGCAACACGGATTTTCGCCAGGCTACGGTTATACGGCCATAATAGTTGCCTGGCTTGCCAAGTTGAATCCTCTCGCCATACTGCTGGTCTCATTTCTCTTTGGAGGTCTGCTCGTCGGTAACGACCAGCTGCAGATGTTCTACAAACTTCCAATGGCTCTCATCTCCGTCTTTCAGGGCCTGGTGCTCTTCTGCCTGCTTGGCGGAGAGGCCGTGTCCAAATACAGGCTTGCGATCGTAAAGGAGGTGCCGGAAAATGAATGATCTACCCTCCTTCGTAATATCCACTCTACAGGCGACTGTGAGGGCGGGAACCCCCCTTCTTTTCGCCGTTCTCGGTACGATCTTCACCGAGAGATCGGGAGTAATGAATCTCGGGCTTGAAGGGCTGATGCTGGTCGGAGCCATAGGCGGGTTTATGGCATCCTACAACACATCGAGCCTCGTCGCAGCCGTTCTGGTAGCCATGCTGGCCGGGGCCGTGCTCGGACTTATTCATGCTTTTTTCACGGTCACGCTCAAGATCAACCAGATCGTGAGCGGACTCGCTATAACTATGCTCGGCACCGGAATCAGCGGCCTCTGGGGCAAGGACTACATAGGAGTTATAGCCAGAAGATTCAATCCCATAAAGATTCCCCTGCTGTCGGACATACCCTACATCGGCAGGATATTTTTCGAGCACGATATGCTGGTTTATATAAGCTTCGTGCTCGTCCCGGTCATGTGGTTCGTGATCTACAAAACCAGGGCCGGCATGACGCTCAGAGCGGTAGGAGAATCGCCGGACGCCGCAGACGCAAAGGGAATCAACGTTTTCGCGGTCAGGTATCTCTTCACGATTCTAGGAGCCTCCATCACGGCGATCGGCGGCGCTTATCTCTCGCTAGCCTACAACTCGATGTGGATAGAGAACATGACGGCCGGGAGGGGGTGGATTGCCATTGCACTCGTGCTGTTTGCCACGTGGGATCCCTTCAAGGCTCTGATAGGTGCCTATCTCTTCGGTGGAATAACTGCCCTGGGGCTGAGGCTCCAGGCCATCGGTGCCCATATCTCCCCGGATTTCTTGAAGATGCTACCTTACTTGCTCACGATAGCCGTTCTCTTCTTCACCTCGACCGACGCTCTCAAAAGAAAGGTCGGTGCCCCCGCTTCTCTGGGCGTACCTTACTCGAGGGAAGAAAGAACGTAACGAAAAAAATAATTTTATGTACTGCCTTGACCCGTAACATTGTTTTGTGGTATAAAATATCAAACGAAGTTTTTGGAGGTAAACAGTGATGATTCGGGCAACCCTGGTAAGCTTTGCATACGCTTATTGGTTTAGGAGGAACGTCCTTTCTACGGACTCCTCCAGTGTGTGCTTGAGTTAAAATACACGAAGGAGAATAGAGAGAGAGGACGTTGAGAAACGTCCTCTCTCTCTTTTTATATCAGGAGGGATGTAGAATGAAGCGGGTTCTTGTATGTGTGGTACTACTTTTAGGTGTTCTTGGATTATCGTTGCAAACGGTGGCAATCACGGCGATTGTGGAACATCCGGCTCTGGATTCAGTCAGGGAGGGAATCATCGATGTTCTGGCCGAAAACGGCTTCAAAGACGGGGAGAACATCAAGATCGATTTCCAGAACGCTCAGGGTTCGGTTTCTACGGCAGTAACGATCGCGAAGCAGTTTATCTCTCTGAACCCTGCGGTGATGATAGGAATAGCGACACCTTCCGCCCAGGCTCTGGTAAACGCAACAAAAACGATCCCCGTTGTCTTCAGCGCGGTGACTGACCCAGTAAGTGCAAACCTCGTACCTTCCTTCGGAAAAAACCCCGGCAACGTAGTAGGAATTAGCGATATGACCCCCGTAAAGACACAGATTCAACTCTTGAAACTCGCCATTCCCGACGTCAAAACGATCGGCGTCATCTACAACTCAGGCGAGGCCAACTCGGTAACCATCAGGCAGTTCGCAAAAGAGGCCTGTGATGCCCTCGGATTGAACCTCATAGATATAACCGGCTCTACGACCGTCGAAATGGTGGCTTCTCTCAACGCCCAGATAAGAGATGTGGACGCCATATACATAGGGACCGACAACACGGCCGCATCCAGTATGGAGTCGATTTCCACCGTCGCCCTCAGGGAAAAGGTCGCCATAGTAGCCGCCGATATCGATATTGCAAGAACCGGGGGACTGATCGGTTTTGGTTTCAACTACTACCAGATAGGCAGATCTACCGGAGATCTCGTGGTTCAGATCCTGAACGGCGTAAGCCCGTCGGAACTCGAGACCAAAATACTCGGACAGGAATCACTGATACTTTTCGTCAATACAGACATAGCCGAACAGCTCGCAATAAACCTTCCTCAGTCAATACTGGACAGGGCAGACCTTGTAGTTGAAGACGGCGTAGAAAAAACAAGGTGATCTGATGGCGATATTGGAACAGGGACTGATTATTGGCCTCATGGCCCTGGGAGTCTATATCTCTTTCAGAATAGTTGATCTTCCCGACCTGACGACGGACGGCTCTTTCGCCCTCGGAGCCGCCGTCGCTGTTAGAGCTGTGGTTGCCGGAATACCCGCCTGGTTAGCGATTACACTGGCGGCTATGTTCGGAGCGGTGGCCGGAAGCGTAACGGGAACGATACACAGGAAATTCAAGGTCAACGTTCTGCTGGCCGGAATCTTAGTCATGACAATGCTTTACTCGGTAAATCTCAGGGTTATGGGAGGTCCTAATCTCCCCGTTCCAAGAGTGGTGGCGGAAAAGAGTACACAGAGTTTCGAAGAGATGAGTGGCGGCACCGGTCTTGATGATCTGTTCGGAGAGTTAGAAGTCAAAACTCAGGAACGCGCCCTCAAGACCGGTTCTGTTGTCAAAAATATCTTCAACAACGATCTGGACGGCTCCGATCTGCTTCTCATAATACTCATAATATCGGCCGTGATAATACTGCTGACGACAATTCTCAGATCCGATCCGGGAATGGTGCTGAGGGCCTTTGGCAGCAACCCGTCGGGGATAGTCGCTTTCGGCGTTTCCCAGGATACCCTCGCCGTAGTCGGCCTGACGATATCCAACTTCATCGTTGGACTGAGCGGCGGACTTTTCGCCCTGTACAGCGGGTTCTCCGATGCGACGATCGGTCAGGGAATGGTCGTAACGGGACTGGCGTCGGTGATTATGGGAGAGATCCTTCTGGGAAGAGTCAAGCTTTTCTACGGTCTTCTCTCGCCTATAATCGGCGGAGTGATATACCAGACGCTTCTCTCGCTGGCGATGAGGTATGGTTACAGGATCGGATTCCTGGCCAGCGATATGAAGCTTCTGACTGCCGTATTCATAATAGTTGTAATAGGTCTGCGTCAGATATCCACGGCCAATGGAAAGAGGAAAGTGAAACTGGAGGTGAAAAAATTATGGTCGAATTCAAAAATCTCACAGTGACATACAACCAGGGACTGGAAAACCAGAAGATTGCTCTGGAAGAAGTGAATATGAAGATACTCGAAGGCCAGTTCATAACGATAGTCGGACCCAACGGGGCCGGAAAATCGACGCTCCTCAAAGTCATACTCGGCGAGGTAAAACCGACGGAAGGTCTCTACATGATAGACGGTAAAGTGATGAACAACATGAAACCACACAGGTTAGCCTGTTTCATAGGGAGAGTCTATCAGGACCCGAACACCGGCATCTTTCCGGCTCTGACCATAGCGGAGAACCTCATAATCGCCTCGAAAAAGGGCGGGCGCTCCATGAAGTTCAGCAAAGTTAAGGAAGAGGCCATTTCACTCCTCGCGAACCTGGGGCTTGGACTGGAAACACGCCTCAAGACTAAGGCCGGAGAGCTTTCCGGAGGCCAGAAACAGTCGCTGGCAATGGTAATGGCGATCCTTTCAAGGCCGAGACTGCTCCTGCTGGACGAACATACGGCCGCTCTGGATCCCGTCAGCGCGCAGAAGGTTATGGAGCTGACCCAGAGGATAAACAGAGAGTACGATGTCACGATAGTGATGATAACCCATAACATGGAGTTTGCAAACGCCTACGGCGAAAGGCTTTTGAGGTTGATCGACGGAAGAGTAGCCCAGGACGGCGTCAGGGACCTCAAGGTGAGGGCCGTCGCCGCGCTATGTTGATCTATGGCGTATTCCTCCTGTAAAGAAGCTCTTGAGGACCATAAGAGATAAATTTCCAGCGTACCGGGAAATGTAATTCACGAAAAGTCTGGCGGAACGCCTGCTCTTGAGAAGAAGAACATTTCCCTGAAGGTTGGCGTGAAATCGTCTTCTAAAGGCATCTGCAACCTGGAGATGCCTCACGATCGGGTACAACCTCTCCAGATATCTCTGACCGGCGGTCTTCCCTTTGATCCCGTCCTCCACGATCGACAGGGCGGCCTGCCTTCCGGAATCGAGGGCGAAATCTATCCCCTCTCCCGTCCAGTTATCCACCAGACCCGCGCTGTCCCCTGCAAAGAAAAGCCCCTCGAAAGCCCTGTTCAATTCGAGAACCTTCTCCGTGTTGAAGAGCGGCATAGGAGTGCCCATAAGCTCTACGTCTTCATCGAAGGTCTTTTTTACCAGCGTCGCCATCTCTTCGTAAGCCAGAATGTTCGGCGCATCCGGATAGACGCCGCCGCCGATCGAGTCGAAGGATTCTCCGGGAAACTTCCAGAGATACCCATCCTGTATAAAGGTTATGGATGCGTTTCCCGTCGGTGAGCTGTAACCGTGGTAGATTATCCCGTATTCGGGAGGTTCCAGATTGACCAGTTTCGCTCCGAACACACCTCCGGCAACGATAACGAACTTGCTTTCGATCTCGAGGTTTTCGCCTTTGACTAGAAAACCGCAGTCAGTTTTTTCGATCTCTCTGACTCTGGAAACGACGAAATCACCTTCTCTCTCGATCACCGATTTGAGAAGAGAGTGATCGAACTCCTTGCGATCCACCGTGAAAAACAGAGGACGCTTCGACATATACGTCACCATATCTCTGGCCACACCCTCGTCTATGCTTCTGAAAGAGAGCTCTCTCGTTTCGAAGCCTTCGGGTTCGATCTCCGGGAAGATCTCTCCTAGAACTCTAATTGAGCGTGGAGTCAGACCACCTCCACAGCCCTTGTAACGGGGAAAGGTTTTCGAATCGAAAAGAGTGAAATCGATACCCTCCCTGCCGAGAATCCTGGCGGCGGCCAAACCGGCCGGTCCGGCGCCAACCACGGTAACCGTTCTAGTCATTGGTCTTCACCCTCAATCTCATTATCATCAGCGCCACAACCATCTCGAACGCTATCAGTACTAGTATGAATATTATACCGGCATACATGCCGAAGATCTGGCCCAGGAGGCCTACCAGATAATTGGCCATGGCCCCGCCGAGCGAAGAGGCAACCGTAAAAAGACCAAGTGCAAAGGCTATTCCGTTCTTCATACGCGATATCAGAATGGCCTGCAGGGTTGGAAAGGTACCGGAAAAACCGAATCCGGCGAAGATTACGGCCACGCCGATCCACACCGCGGACTTCATCAACAGCGCTGCGCCAAAAGACAGAAACGAGATGACCGTCATAAACAAGAGGGAGAGCTCATACCCTAGTTTTTCGACTACAAAGCCCGCAACCAGTCGCCCGACCAGGATACCGCTCCAGAGAAGCGCCGGAAAGATACTGGCGTACCTCATCTCTATGCCTTTCGACTCGAACACGAAACTCGAAAGCCAGGAAGTAAAACCTATCTCGTAGGCTACATACAGAAAAACTCCGGCCAGGATTAGCCAGAAGATCTTCTGCGAAAATAGTTCCTTTTTGTAGCGCGAGATCTTTTCATCCGTTCCCGTATAAGGAATCCTGTACAGCATCGGCGTGAAAAAGAGTAGAGGAACGGCCGCGAAGAGGGCAACGAAGAAGGGCTTCCACCAGGAATTGTAATCTACGAGAAAAGCGGCGACGATGAATGGAGAAATGATCGAACCGACGGCGAACAGTGAATGCATTAGATTCAAAGCGCTTCCCGGTTTCCGGTACTTCAGACCGGAGACCCCGATACCGATCGAAGTCTCAGTGGCGCCGGTCCCGAAGCTCAGAGCCATGCTACCGATGAGTAACAGCCAGAAACTTCTTCCGATCGAGAGCAGAACAAGCGAGCCGGCAATGAAAGAAATACCCATCGTAAGCAACTTGAACGGCCCCACACGGTTAGAAAGAGTGCTCACCACGATCGCCGAAAACATGAACGCAATAGTCGGAAGCGAAAGCAGAATTCCAGCGATCTGGTGATCTATGCCGAAACTCTTCTCAATAGCCGGGAGTGCGCTTCCGAGTATTATCGAAGTGAAACCGAATAAAAAAAACGCGTACGACGAAATCGAGCTGAAAACCCTCTTGATATCCATGATTGAATTCTATCACGTCGCTGCAATTGATGACATACAAGCCAGTGGCAGAAGTTTCCCACATGAACTCGAAAAAGAGAGAGCGAGTGGAGCTATAACCCTGGAGCCGTATTCGATTAAGCTATCTCATTCGGGCGAAAAGGTCCTCTTCCGGATAGTCCGTTTTTATTCCTTGATTCTCCATACGTGGACGATCGTTCTTTCGCCTTCTCCCGAAGGGCTCTCGCGACCGGGCTCGAAGACATAGAAGAGTCGATTTTCGCGATCGTAACAGCAGGCGCCCAGATGGTATTTCTCCTGTTTTCCATGCACGTAATAGAGTACGTCGTCCACATTCAGATGGGCGTATGGCTGTACCTGATAGGGTTCCATTACTCCCTGCGCCACTTTGGCCAGATCCGACGTATCGTAGAAGAGAAACCAGCCTTCGAAGTAGAGGCTCCACCAGCCGCGGAGATAGGGAAGTTCGCAGTCGTCCATGCATTCTCGCAGAGTATCGCCGTACCATGCTTCGCTCATTCCTTTGGTACCAACGAAGACCACCGCAGATCTGTCGCCTGCAGTGAGCCAGGCTCCTCCGGTCCATTCGTCCGAATGGGCGTAACCGTTCATCTGGTACCATGGTTCGGGTTCTCCCTCGAAGTAATCGGAGTACTTGATCAGAACAACCGACTGGAGAGTCGTTCCGTCGGGAGGTGGGTTACCCTGATTCCAGGGGCCGATAGCCGCCAGCGTAGGCCCGAAACCGGACCATCCACCATCCCGGTACCGTCCCGTCGCCAGACGCATTCCAGGTGTGTAGAGATCGGCCCATTCAGAAGGGATAGCGAAAAGGTAGTCGTTCCCGTTGTACGGATTGATCCCTTCTATCCTCCAGGCTCCGGCCGGGCGGGGATCATCCAGATCGGTCTCGCACCACATATGCGTATAGAAGTATTCGTCCTGGAAATGCGCACCCCAGCAGAGATACAGTTTCCTGGAACTCTGTGCTCCCTGCGGCTCCAGTATTTCGAGCCCCACGCGGGGCATCTCTTCGGCCCAGGCGAAGAGTCCGTCCTTGACATCGGCAAACGGCTGGAGGGTACGGGCAGTGTTGAGGTCCGAAATGCTCCTGGTGGGTGAGATCACCGGGACTGGTATATCTATTTCCGAGACAAGGTTCCAGACATCGTGGCCCGTACCGTAGATGGAGCCGGGAAAGCCGTCCTTCTTCCCTTTCGGATCGCCCGACGGGTCGTAGGTCATAGACATGCCTCCCCACTCCCAGCTTTCTGCATCCGGTGTCCCGTCTATCCACTGCGGCACCAGAAAGGCACCCAGATACTCGAAATCTTCGGGCATTATCCGTCCAGTGGCGACGGCTGTGTCCGTGAAGCACAGAAAAACTGCTGTAACCAGTAGCGTGAAGAGAACTCTCTTTAAATCTTTCATGCCATTTTCCCTCCTTCACTTGAACGAGAGCTTTTGACGGTGAATTCTTCAACGAAAGCACGAGAGTTCGTCAGGTAGTTTTGATTAACCGGCAGCGGAAAGTGGAATACGACCAATTATAGACCATAAAGAACCATGGAGGGTGGTGAGTGGTGGTGAGTAAGAACCGAGAGAAAGAGCATCGAGAGTTCGCTTCGCTCACGAGAAGGCGAGAGCGAAAATAGGAACTGACGATGCTCCACACGTCTCTTACTCTCTCTTCTCTCTCTCCTCATCTCGCTCTTTCCGAGGACGGCTCTTCGCTCTTTCGCTGTATAATTGATTCAACAGCCGGAACCCGTCGAACCGCTTTTCTTGTTCAACCATCGCTTAATTGCGGTGAGCAACTCATTTGGGAGGTTTTGTATGAAAAGAATTGTTCTTACTTTCTTCTGTCTTTTATTGTTGGTGGGAATTGGCTTTTCAGTAATTACCGCGAGTGTCGGAAAGCTGCAGGCTTCAAATACCGGTATGGTCGCGGCAGGAAACCCGTACGCCGCCGCTGCCGGTGCCGAGATTCTCGAGAAAGGTGGAAATGCTATCGATGCGGCGATCGCCGTCAGTCTCGCGCTGGGGGTCGTTGAACCCTACGCTTCGGGAATCGGTGGAGAGGGTTACGCTGTCGTTTCCTTCAACGGAGAAAAGATCGCCGTCGACTTCAGGAGCTCGGCACCGGGACTTGCCTCTATTGCCACCGCGGCTGAGCTTGGTTTGAAGGCTTCCGATTTCAGGACCGGGCCGTTGAGCATCTGTACGCCGGGTGTTCTGGCCGGCATCATCGAACTCTGGCTTTATGGAGGCTCTCTCCCATTCGCAGAATTGATCGCACCTGCGATAAGGCTCGCGAGCGAAGGCTTTGAAGTCAACTACACATTCGCCTCATCGTGTGGTGGTAGCTACGATGTTCTGCTCGAAAACGCCCCCGGTTTCCTGAAAGAAGGTCTTTTCGCCTGGGAAGCCGGTGACATAGCCACCAATCCTGAACTGGCGGAAACCTACAAGTATCTGGCGGAGAACGGTCCGCAGGCCTTCTACAATGGAACGCTTGCCGACAAGATCGATGCTCTGATGCAGTCCAGGGGCGGCCTGCTGAGGAAGAGCGACCTCGTCAATTACAGGGCGCTTGTAAAAACGCCGCTTCACGGTACTTACAGAGAATACGACCTATTCGTTCCTGGCATACCGGTCGGGGGTCCCTATTTGCTGGAGACTCTGAACATACTCGAGCATTTCAACCTCTCCGCGTTCGCCTGGGACGATCCGCTGGTGATGAACATCATCAATCAGGCGCTCACGTTCGCGATGATCGATTTGCTCTCTTACAGCGGTGACCCGGCGTATGTCTACGTGCCGGTAGAAACCCTGATCAGCAAAGAATACTCCAAAACCAGGTTCATGAACATCGATCTTAACCAGGCTCTCGACAGCGCCCTTTACTACACCGACTATATCGGCAAACCCCATCTCTTCGAAGAGACCGACTCTTACGTCGAAGCTCTGCTAGCTGAAGCAGGAGTCATAGAGTTGGTACCTTCTACCGCCGATGTCGGCCAGGATACGACGCATTTCGCCGTTATCGACAGAAATGGAAACGCCGTTGCATGGACACAGACTCTGTCAGGCTTCTTCGGTTCGGGCGTCTACCTTGACGGTTTCTTCATAAACAACGAAATGGGAAACTTCACCCTCGACGAGACTTCAAGGGGCCTCGTTCCGGGCAAGAGACCGGTTACCACGATCTGCCCGACGATAATCGAGAAGGACGGAAAAGTCGTGTACCTGATTGGAACACCGGGTGGATATTACATACAGTCCACCATAACAAATGTCATCGTTGACCTGATAGACTTTGGGATGACTCTCGACGAGGCCCAGATGACACCCAAGCTCATCGGATCTCCTAATTACCCGGAATTCAGAATGGAAACGGGCTTCCCCGAATCCTCGAGGCTTTTCCTGGAGAAGATAATGGGCCACAAGGTGAGAGAATTCCAGTTCCCCTACCGCTCTTTCGGCTCTCTAAACCTCATCCAGGTACAGCCCGACGGGCTCATGATAGGAATAGGAGCTTTCAGGAGAGAAGGAGGGGCATCGGCGCCGGAGTTTTAAGTTTTTGGAGAGTTGGAGCACTTAACCTGACGAGAGTTTCGGCTATGAACGGAGGTACTGCGCAATGAAAAAATTACTTGTAATACTGCTGATCCTCATGGGAACGTCGCTTTCGCTGGCGGCTTTCTTCAGGCCAGATATCCGGCCGGGTTACGGGGTCACGGAAACGAAGTGGCTCTCCTATTACTTCGAACCGCTAGAAGGTACCAACATGGACACGGTTGTCTACTTCATGGACAGCGGGAAAGCCGGGCCGACCTTCCTTCTGATGGGTGGCACACACGCCATGGAGATCGCGGGCACAGTAGCGGCGACTATATTCATAGAAAACGCGATAGTCGAGCGCGGCAGGGTGATCGTAATTCCCTTCAGCAACAGCAGCGGGGCTTCTATCGCCACGGTTTTCTATCCCAATCAGCCTGATCACTTTTTGCAAATACAGTCTAAGAGCGGGCCACGCTTCCTCGTCTATGGCGACAGGAACACAGATGTCAACGACCAGGGCCGGCCCGATCCGGAAGTGTATCTCCACTATCCTTCGGGTCAAGAATTACCCGGTTACGAGTCGAGAAACCTGAACCGCAATTACCCGGGACGGCCCGACGGAACTCCGACCGAGAAGCTCGCCTTCGCAATAATGGAGCTCATTAAGAAGGAGAACGTTGATTTCAACCTGGATATGCACGAGAGCGATACGCCGGACAATTACGACATCGTCAATGGAGTGAAAGTGCCCGGCGGCAGACTGGCCTACATGCTGGTATGTCACCAGAGAGGTATGGAGATCGGGGCTCTGGCAACTATGGAGATAGAGTTCAACTACGGAGTCTCGCTGAAACTGGAAGAATCGAACATCCAGTTCAGGGGACTAAGCCATAGAGAGATTGGCGATGCCACTGGGAGCATCTCTTTTCTGGTGGAATCTCCCAACCCCGGGTTCGACTTCATATGGCGCGAAAAACCCGACACGCTCTACGACGAAAAATATCCGCTAAAGCACAGAGTGGGAATGCACCTGGCGACCGTTGAGGCGCTGGTGAACAGCTACAACATGATGTTCGGCACCGATCTGGCCTACTCGAACATTCCCAACTACAACGATCTGATGCAAAAAGGATTCGAAGCGTACCTGAACTGACGAGATAAAAGCCGTCAGTGCGGGCGTTTCAACAACGAAAACAAACCGGAGGATCGTGTGCAAGTTGTCCTCCGGTTTTTGTAATCTGTCGTTGCGAAAAGTCGTTCTCCACCAACCGTCCGCCGTTGTATGCAGACCTCCGGAAGCGTTACAAGTGGTCCTTGAAAAGAGGGGAGAGCATCATGAGCCTTTCTCCTGCTGTTCCTATCGACCGACGGTTCTTTGTTAATTCAAATGTATTAGTTGAGACTTGAGTTTCCACAACGATTTGTAGTATCATTACTCATTAGCTCGCGAGGGAGTTGTCTGGCGAATCGGTTATACGAGTGTTTTTGAAGGCCAATTTCACCTAAATCCTCCTTATAGTTAGTGATTAATGCAGTAGATACCTCCATGATTCATTTTTTCCCTGTTTTTTATCGAATTCCCTCGCGTTTCTTCTCTTTCTTCTCGGCTTTATATAAGTATTATCCCGTCTTTGGCATCTATCAATGCCCATCATTATTTGTATGTGAATCGTTAATCAGATTCAAAAAACGTACGGCATTGAGAAAGCTACTCTAAACAACTTTTACCCAGGTGTCTCCGCTAGCTCCTCTATCACTCAATTCCTTTTCCAGTTCCGGTAGCGCCTTGCACAGTTCGGACACTATCTCCTGGTCCAGCGGCATCTCTGTCATCATCTCGGCCGCTTGGGGGAAGGAATAAGCCTCCCTGTATGGTCTGTTGGCCGTGAGAGCTTCGAATACATCGGCAACCGCGAGAATCTTCACTTCAAAGGGAATCTCTTCCCCTTTCAGTCCCCGGGGGTATCCTGAACCGTCTTCTCTTTCATGGTGCATGTATGCGTAAGGTATGTATTTTCCAAGATACTTGAACTGCTCGAGCAATCTCTTCCCGCGCTCAGGGTGACTCAACATTACTTCCCATTCTATTTCGTTCAAAGGACCGCGCTTTCTGAGAATGCTTGTCGAGATCCCCATCTTTCCTATATCGTGAAGCTTGGCACCGTTTACAAGCTCGACGAGCTTCTTTTTCCTGAGCTTAAGTCTCTTTCCGAGAGCTTCGGCAATTATGGCCACATTTTTCGAATGAAATGTTGTGTATGGGTCCTGCATCTCCCACATATAAACTGTAGTCTGCAGACCCTGGGTCTGATGATACCTGGAAAACGCGATCGCGAGAACTTCCATCATGAGGAGGACTCCAATTAATCCGGATGCAAAGGCGTGAAACACCAGCCAGTTGTATAGGTCGTAACCCTTTATATCGACATGAAGACCATATGCGAATAATTCGTCCCCTTTATTTGAAAAGCTTATTCTGTCGGCCATGGAAAGGCTTTCAAGAATTCGATGCTTGTCTATTGAAACCATTGCTACAAATCCTTCAGTAGTATTGTCCGCCAGGCTGTCCCTCACGTTCACATAGGCATAAAGCTCTTCATTTGCCACGAACAACTCGTAGTCCTTAGCGGCCGAGAATTCCTTCGGTCTCTCAATTGCATTTATGGATCTCACAGGAGAAATGTCGTTGAGTATTTCTTCAAACATACTGTCGATGAACTCATAGTTTTCAGTTTCAAATGCATTGAACATAGCATTCCATTGAAAATAACCGATGGACAGAGTTGTTAGAAGAGCGTCAACGGCCTTCTGGTAGATGTCCGAGTAAACTCTTTGGGTGTATGCGACTGTTTCGGACTGGAAAACATGAAACGGCAAGAACATGAGCGAGAACATAATGAGAAAGACAACGAAGACTAATTTGGGTCCGGCGAACCTCAGTTCCGAAAATCCTTTCATAAAACTCCTCCTAATCCCACTCTCCCAGATCACTTCTGTTTCATTCTATTGGTTAAATCAAAAATATTATACTAATTACTATATCATACGAATATTCAATTCTAGCGTTGCCTGTAAGATCCATAGCCTCATCTGGATTGTAAAAAGTAACTTATCAAGGAATAGATAATTTGTTTTTTTGCGTAACATACTGCAGAAAGATTTTGCATCGCTTTCTTCTTGGAGGAATAGGCAATGCGATAGAGGTTAGAGACGACAACCCACCCAGCTAAGTCAAGAATGTCCAGTAGGAGACAAACCCGAAAGCTGATACACTTCATCGACAGGAGCGTGCCGCCACCTCTCTCAGGGGGACTCAAGATCGGAAGCATCAGGAGCTGACCAGATAGGAGACTGGCCGCACGAATTGGTACTGGCAAAGTCAAAATCTTCGCCAATTGCATATGGCTGCCGCAGTCGACTGGATATTGCTTTAAGTCTTCTACATAATGAAAAATCTCCCTTTCGGGAGATCCTTCACGGGAATTTGAGTACATCACAAGGTTTCGATAGTGGCAGCCCCACGGGTAAGACAACCTCTCCGTGAAAGGACGGATATGACGAACTGTTTGTCCATGCGCATTTCAAGAGTTGCTTTCAGTGACTCTTATGTAGCCATCCGGGAACACATCTACTCTCTCAATTAGATTGTGAATCGTCTCGTCCAATCTATAGCAGTCTCCGGAATCCAGATTGTTCTTTATGGTATCCCATTTATCTTTCAGTTCCTGAGCGGTCACAAAGTGTTGCTTGTCTGGGTTCTCCAGATAGTTGAGTTCATTCTGAATTGATTCTCTCTTTTCCTTTATTCTGGCGGACTCTTCTTTCAGCAGAAGAATTTCCACACCGTTCTTGATTGCCTCGACGAGGTTTGCCTCTTGAGACTGGACTTCAAACAGCTTCTTTTTTAAGTACTCGATTCTCTTTCCCCTGATCTTGTCTTCTCTGGCAGCTCTCTTGTTCATTTCCCTGGCTATCTCTTCATAGTCAGCGTTGTCCATGTCGCCGAACATTTCATGGCGAATATAGTCAATGACGAACTTCTCGACTTTGCTCTTGGCAATGCCTACATATCTCACAGGTTTGTGGTTTTTCCATGCGCTGCATACATAACTGGTCTTCTTCGAGCCATTGCCCACAAGGGAAGCGCCGCAATCGCCGCATTTGATAATCCCTGTAAGAAGGTAGAAATGCACTCTAGGCGACCAGGAGCGTTTGGAGAATCGCTCTTGAACCTTATCCCACAACTCTCTGGAGATGATCGCGTCGATGGCGTTTTCGAGGACAAGGGCATCCTTTCTATTGATGTGGTGGTATGTCTTTGACCCCTTTCCGTAGACTATTGAACCTATGTATTTCTCGTTGTGCAAGATGTCCCAAATTGCAGTCTTAGACCATGGCTTCCCTTTTCGGTTGACGATTTTCCTGTCAGCGAAGAATTCGCAGATGAAGTTTATGCTCTTTCCCTGGGCGTAGAGGGCAAATATCTCATGCACGACAGGAGCTTCCTTTTCATCTACACCCAGCACTTTCCTTGTCTTTCCTTCTTTGTCTTTGACCTCGATGGTCTTCAACCCATATGGAGGATTACCGCCCATCCAGTAACCCATGCTGGCGTAGTTCTTCATCCTGACTTTTGTCTTCTCGACTATTCTGTCTCTTTCCGCACCGGAGAGAATGAGTTTCATTCCCCTGTAGACTTTGCCCATGTAAGTGGAAGTATCTACAAGATCTCTCACGGCTATTACCCTGACTCCAGTCTTCTCTTCGAGATCCTGTATGAAGACTTCTCCCCTGGCACCAGCCCTGGAAAACCTATCGAAGTCGTCGACGAGTATATACTCGAACTCTTTTCTATTAGCGTGATCGATCAGTTCATCGAGTTGTTCTCTTCGGTTGACTTTTCCTGTTTCCTTATCTGCGAAGTACGCTACAATCTCAATTTCGTTGCTTTCGGCGTATCTGTCGCATTCTTCGAATTGCCCGACAAGGCTGAGATCAGATTGATGAAGTGTTGATACTCTCGCGTAAGCAGCGGCTTTCTTCAATACAAACACCTCCTAGCTATATCATAGGATTAGTCGAGATGTTCGATGAAAAGACTTATTAAAAGAGATACATCAAGGTTGTCGAATTAGCGTCCTCTTATTGGAGTTTCTTGGTTAGAATGATGGACTTCACAGTTCTTGCGTTCTTAACCGCTCTTTTGCGTATTTCATTTGTATCATTCATCTCTGAATTGTAATCAGCAAGGTTTCTAAAGCCTCTTAGTCTTTCAAGAAGAAAAGCAAGTTGAGAGTATTGCTGTTTCTTAAGATAATCGCGCAAAGATCTGTGATCAGTATATGTGTTTTCAGGCTTATAATTAAGCTCTTTGCTGCAGAAATCTCTTACTCCGCAGAAAATTGCAAAATATGCTCTGCTTATTGAACTTCTTTGCTCAGCCTCTTGATTTGTCAAGGGAGTATTCTTTGGATCACCCAGTAATTCAGCCAGATCTAAGAAAGCAAACCAATCAAAGCTCATAGTTCTTACCTCTCCAAACTTGATTTAACTTGGATCCAACCGGTACTTTCTGAGAGCTCGTTTCTAAACTGACTGTATAAATCCAAAACTCTGCTATCGAAATTTTCATGGGATTCGGACTCTTGAAGTTCAATCACAATGTACTTGTCGTGTGGGTCTTCGTTTATTGATATCTCAGTGATTACAAATTCGGAGAGAAGACACCCTATGAATTTCTCCAGTAGCCCGTAAACATCTTCATGGCTCTGCAAATAGTCTGTAAGCTCAAGAACTTTTGTTGTCCTTATTCCTAGTTGTTGAAGTTTCAGTGGAAGCGACAAAATATCTTCATACGGGGTATAGGTACTACTAGTACGATTGAATCTAGGTCTTTCTTGATACCATGTCGTTGCCGATGGTGTAGCTGAACTCAACAACGTTGCTGGTATCACACGACATCCACAGAAACTACTAGATCCCGTGCCGGGAAATTCAAGTTCTGGCAAGCTTTCTGAGCATTCTCTATCAAAATGTTCTGAAATCGTATAGTTCATTGTGATACCCCCAATAGACTTCTGGTTTTATCTGTGATGCTCCTCTCAAAAAGAGATTCCACCGCTTGATGAGCTTCATCAACCCAATGCAGAGCTTCACCGGAGCTAACAGAGTCAGGTTTTTGGAGAAAATAGTCAAAATCGAGAACAAAAGATGAGCTGTTTTCCTTGTTGATCTTCCTGTCTGCAAAGATGACCCTGCATGCATCGCGTCCTTCTCTGTAGACAAAGAGACACCTAGTCATCACTTCGTTAGTCACTAACTCTCTCCACGGCCAGATAGGCCTGTAGTTGAAGTATTCTTCAATCTTTACATGTGGAGTCTGAATTTCAACTAGATTAATGTACCTAAGACCAATTCGACTCAACGTATTGAACTCAACAAAATCACTGACTACTCCAAATACCTCTTTCAATTGGCTCTTCATTTTCTTCCATCCTAAATATGGAGACTTCTGACTTAATGAGAAGGTTCTGGGTCCAACTCTAATAATCTGTTTCTTATCTTCTGTTGAAATCTGCATCTGTGTTGAGATTCCAACCGTCTGCTGAAACTCACCCGGTCCATCACTGAATTCGATGCTTTTTACAGGAACGTCTTGTTTGATGGGAAACTGCTGCCTTAGTTTCTCATATATGGAACCATAGACAGTAAGATCCCATTTGCACTGTACTGGTAGTCTGAACTCGCATACAGCCTCTACAATCGGAGATCTAGAATATCTTGCACTCATTCTCACGCCAACTCCCTATCATTCCACCTAGAACAATTATATCAACTTCTGCTGAGAAGATTCATTTTCTCTCGGCCGATACCTAATCTTTATGAGCTATGCAGTTATCAAAGTCCCTTTGGATTTCTTTGCAGATCTACGTAGCACCCCTTCCCCTTCATATATCCGCCGAACGCATACGCCACTAACCTCGGATTCATCCTGGGCAAATAGAACACGGTCGTGAGTTCCTCAACTTCCTGGCCATATTCTTTCCAGATGATTTCGGTGATCTTCATTAGGTGGTCTCTGGATGGCGCAGGATCGAGCAGTTGGGCCTTAACATTTCTTCTCCGCATACCTATTCCAAAATCCCTGACGCTCAGGGATCTCGTAGGCTATCTCCCCGCTTTTCAATGCTATCCCCCTGAAATGTATTACTTAACACAAGTCATTTTACATCAGTTTACCTGCAGAACAAAACATCTACTGGCTCGCAGTTATACAAGTGTTTCTGATAGTTTTTCGATAGTGTTTAGATCAAAAGATTAAGTGATATGATTAGACAAGACTCGTGAAGTTCAGCAAAGCAATGGGAGGTGGAACATGAAAGGATTTGACGAACTTAGGTATATCCGCCCAACTCTAGTCATATTCGTTTTTGTTGTTACCGTTCTTCTAATGCTTCTTCCATCAGCCTCTGAATGTTGAGTCTTTGTAGCAGATTCACAGTAATTGGTCGCATTTCATCCCAGAAGATTTGTGACTCAAAAAAATCCGCGACCTTTTGACTTGTCAAAGCAGCAAATGCCCTTTTAGCTTCATTTTCAGAGATAAATGGGAGATAATATACTGTATCATCAAAGAAAACAGGTTTGCTCAAAAATGGACCTACAAGCGTGAAATGCAGGTTCTTATAGAGACTGGAAATTGCGATTTTCCAAGGCGCAAATGCATAGTCTCCAACACCAAATACGGAGAAACGGGGTTTAGATAGATAAACTCTGCTCTTTCTTTTGTCAAGAATTTGTGAATGAGAAACTAAGTATTCCCATGTTTTGGGTGCTCTATCATGTATCGCTGATGTATCCTCACCAATTCTTTTTTGAGTTACAATAACTCTTCGGTCTCTATTTTCAGTCTTTCCTTTTGCCAAATCAGAACCCTTCTTAAGAGGATAGATATATTCATCCTCGATCTCAACAATCTCATCAAATCCGTTATACATAACACCGTTTCGAATTGTCAACTCCAGAACTTTCGCAGCATCATGCTTTATGCCTGATCGCCATTTGAATGGAGAGGCCAATATTGAATTGTTGAGATATTCGGTCGATCTATATCTTTCTACATCCTTAATTATTCGTTGATCTTCGTATTTTGAAGTGAATGCGGGGAGATTATCCTCTAGCCTATCGAAGACATCAAGCAAATTGGAACTTTGGTCTTTGCCAAATTCAACCAAAAAAAGACAAGCGCTTACATTAGCATTGAAATGTTTTTTAGCATCAATGCTGTAAATGGCTGCATACTTAACATCAAGATTGTTCCTCCATGCGTGCAACATTGCTTTTCTTGCAGTAGATGCCTTGCACAACATTGCTAGAGTTCCTTGTGATGAGTTCAAAGCATCCAGCAGTTTCATGATCATCCAAAGTGAAATATCGAAATTGCTCTTTCCAAGAAGAGAATCGAAACCTCGCGTATTACCATATCCTCCTTTGGATGGGAGATTGGAACCATTAATCGACCCGATTTTTGAGTTCGTTACCCAAGGAGGATTGCCGATCACCAGAACGGGCTTCTCCAATTCAGTGATAACCTCTTTCCAATCAGTAGTAAAAAAATCGCCTTTCTTAATGTCTACTTTATCTTGATAGACAGTGCTGATGGTTATTCTTGCGTGCTTCACATAGTCTTCATTAATGTCATAACCTAATACCGATTTACAATTTGGAAAGCAATTGACCGCCGCCTGCAAGAATGAACCCAATCCGCAGTTTGGTTCTAAAATACTGCCAAAGTCTTCACGGCGTGATTTAATCTTTTCACAAATAGCATTTGCAAGCTTAGAGGATGTCTGAAAATCTCCAAATTCAATCTTTCTTTGACTAGTTGCCACCTGATCACCTCACAAGATTCTATGAATTCCTTGCACATTTCCTGCCTCACTTATAACTCTAGCGTACTGCAGTCTCCATTGAAGGGCGTTTGATATTGTTAGATATCCAATCTCTGGAGGATTCCTAAGGATCCTTTCCCCAAGTTTCTTAGCTTGTATATCATCAACTGGGAGATTAACGTTGGACATTAACGACATTAGGTCCTCCAGGTTCCCGTTGTTCTCTAAAATAGATGTTATCTGCTTTGTAAGCTGAAAATCGGCAGTTCTTTGCTTCTCCACATATATCACATGCAATATGTCAAGCTTTCCGACTTTTCTAATATCGATATCTTCTTTTTGATAGACGAAAACCAGAAGATCATATCCAAGGCCGTAAATCTTCTGCTCGGCATTATCAAAAGGACAGGACGATTGCGGTTGAACAACACTAGTCACTTTAATGTCCACCTCAAGTTCGGGTAGATCGATTCCTTTTGCTGAATTTCCAATTTTCACTTGATAGTTGGCTTCTAGATGATCTTTGAAACGCTTTTCAAAGAAAGTTCCAACTGCCTTTCCATCAGTTTTTCCGTACAAGAGAACTTCTTCACGGCCCGTCTGAATCTTTGCGTATTCCTTCGCCTCAGAAAAAAGATCATGTCTTGTAAGCTCTTTCATAATAATACCTCCTAAATGAGTTATGAGAATAAGACTTTGATTGCAACGAATTTGACTGTTCATTGTTAATAAGAAACACTGAATTGTGCTAGTTTGCAGACCAGGCGATCAATATCAATCTATCTCACATTATCACTCCGTCACTCTTTTTCATGGGACGATCTAGGCAATCAACAGTAAGCAAGATATTCTTAGGAGGAACTTGAAACTTGATTAGCTAGTAAGTCATCTTTGTCGTTGCTACGTCCTTCACTCTTAGTCTCTCAATCCAACCGTGGTTCGCAAAACGGAAAGTCTAAAGCACGCTTTTTGAAAACCATTAAGAGAATACTAACAAAACAACGCAAAAAAGCATCCCTTGTTATCCACTTAACTGCACTGTGCTAGTAAACAGTCATAAATCACCAAATACCTTGCAGTATTGCTAGTTTTCCTGAAAAGAAACACATGTACCAAGATGAAAAACATAGTGTGGTTCAGCTTCCTGTTTTTCAATGGAAAATGTCTGAAATGGGGATATGTGTTGCTTGGTGAATGCAATTAGCAAAGCGAATTTCTCCTTTTCTGTTCGCTTATCATTACTTATCATTAGCACACATCGTTTATCTAATGGGTGTTCAACCAGTGCTACTGCTTCTGACTCGACTTCTGTTATGATCTCTTGTGCAATTTCACCCCAGTAGAGGTTTCCTTTAATATGCGGACAATCGATACTGCTAAAGGCGTTGCCACAAATACTACATTCTGATTTAAGGATGACCATTTCTACACTACCGAAAAACCTGTATGGGTACAAACCCTCGTATCCAGTTAACAGGTCTACAATTTGAGGTACCTCACATCTGTTCTCAATAGCTGTATGTTGACCCACAAGAAAAGCGGAGTCTAAACAGCTCTGTAGGACATTCCATGTTTTTTCGTACTCCTCACTGAAAAGCAATTTGAAGTACTCCGATAGCTGGCAGAACATCCTAAAATAAGTTCTTGCGATCAATTGAGCATTTGCTAGTTCTTCTATCTTGTGTTCAACTGCATATTCCTTGATTCGATCAAGAAGAGCTTCAGCTTCCTGGAACCCTTCGTAAGGTCTACTGAAGTTGTATGATTGAAGCTCAAGCTTCTTGTCATGCAGTGCACTAGCAATTTGCTTAACTTCCGCAAGATATGAATACTCAAAAAAGCGTTTCAGCATACTCAGCCTTATAGGTTATCCAGGTCAATGTTGTCAAACTTTTCTCTGAATGTTTTTGCATCACCGTTATACCTCAGCTCCTTTGATTCTTCACCGTTTTTTACAATGATGGAAAGATTTACCTTGCATTCTTCTTTTTCTCGTCCTCTAATCCTTCTAAGAATATAACTGGTAACAAGCCCCACAACAATCGGAAGTAGGACTTTCTCCGCAATCCAAATTGTCGGCATCCATATGTCAAATGAACGACGTTCAAAAACTATTATCCTGTTACTATCTGCTAGAATGTCCAGATTAACCCCATCATCTAGTGACTTACAAAATTTTAGGAAATCTAAGGATTCCTGCGCGAAATAGTATTTCGATGGTTTATGAGGTTCAGGTAGTATAAGAATATCCGTTGTGTTCAACTTATTTCTTGTTTCTTCAGAAACAGAGTAATCTGCGAAGTATTCTTTGAAAGGATACTTTGACGCTTCAAGTGAAACATCAGATTTCATCGTGATACTCCCTCCTTGATAGTTTATTAATGTCGACGTACAGATACTTCTCACAGGAAGAAAGCTATATGCTCGGTTTGCTCTCGCTTCTTCACTATAGTCGAGTATCAGAGCATCTTCCCTCAGATCTTGTAATTCTCTCGTGAAAGTTGCTTCGCTTCAACGCAAAGTAAAGAAATAATCTATTACCTAATCTTCTCCTCGACTACTATTTCATAACCTCCGATAGCAATAATGTCCAGATAGAAGGTACCTTTCTTGTATATATAGGTTTCATCTGTACCAGAGCTGTTCATTGATATCACAACATCTTCTATTCTCCCAGTAGAGGCATTATAAAGAGAGATGCTGAACATTGATGCTTTTGAAGTGACTTTGA
>Ga0228535_1000554_pt1 | contig 98162 bp, 79 predicted proteins | sample SJ1metagenome_FD_168457 | JGI IMG/M metagenome (GOLD analysis project Ga0228535, IMG submission 168457) | Enriched culture of PCE-dechlorinating microbial communities from Ithaca, New York, USA - SJ1 | ecosystem: Engineered > Modeled > Simulated communities (microbial... > Unclassified | place...
ACTGTTCTCATAATGATAATTTTAAATTATACTTTGTGTCTTAGAACACGTTAATTACAAGTAGAACAGTTACGGCCCCGATTTTTATCGGGCGGCGTATAAAATTCAAACTTTTTTATATAAGTTTTATATTATTTATTATGTTTTATTTTGCATATAATAAATAATATTCTATTTTTGCAATGAATATTTAGCATTATTAAAACTCATGTGCCGTTAGTATACACAAGCTGTAACTGAACCTCTGATGATCATATTCATAATATATGATAATTTATGTGTCATTTTGTGCTTAATTTTTTATAATATATTACAATTTTACTTTCATTCTACAAAAAATCAATCACTCAATACCAAGATGCGCTCAGGACTTTAATTAATTATTAATCTAAAAAAATGAAAGAATGAAAAGACAAATTTCAAATCTGGCAAGAGGAATGGTGTTCATTTTATTATGGACTATTTCCTTATGTATGTTTGCTCAGGGCATTACAGTAAGAGGTAGTGTGGTTGATGCAAACAATGAACCATTAATTGGGGTAACGATTCAGGTTCCTGGAACTACCATCGGAACTGTTACCGATGCCGATGGGAATTTTACGTTAAGTAATGTTCCCTCCAATGGCCAAATAGAGGTATCCTATGTGGGCATGCAGACACAGTTAATTCCGGTGAACGGAAGAACAACCATACAGGTGACCTTAAGTGAAGACACCGAATTACTGGAAGAAGTGGTGGTGGTTGGGTACGGCACCATGAAGAAAAGCGACCTGACCGGTGCCGTCGAGAATGTATCTGCAGCCCGCTTGCTGGACAAGCCGGCATTCAACGTGGCTCAGGCTCTTTCGGGAAAGGTAGCCGGATTAAAGATCATTGAACGTTCGGGAGCACCCGGAGGTATCCCCATGATCCGTATCCGTGGAACGAACTCCATCAACTCGGGAAACGACCCGCTTTTTGTGGTAGATGACGTAGTAGGCGTCACCAATGCATTAACCATTTTAAATCCAAACGAAATTCAATCCATTGATGTATTGAAAGACGCTTCTGCTACGGCTATTTATGGTGCCCGTGGCGCAAACGGCGTTATCATTATTACCACCAAGCGCGGTGTCGAGGGAAAACCGATAGTATCGTACGATGGTTATGTCACACAAAGTTATATGCAACGCAGGTTGAACGTATTGAATAACGAACAGTTCTTCTACGTGATCAGGCAAGCCTATATGAATGTATCCAAATACGCTACCAATCCTAACTGGTCAACCCTTTACGATGCTTCTATCCTGCCTCCGGGGAAAGGCTCCATGACCTATTCCGAGATGCCTTGGTTGTTTGAAAAAACAACACAGGGGGGATACCCAATTCCAATGATGGGGCGCGACGGAAACTATTACAAACCGCGTTTTGAGAACGACTGGGAGGGCGAAACTTTCCGGCCGGCAACTTCCACCAACCATCAGATAGCCATACGCGGGGGGAATAAAGACGTAAAACTGGGCACTTTCCTAGGATATTCAAACAACAACGGATTGCTGTTAAATTCAAACTTCGAACGTTTTTCAGGCAAACTCACCGGAGATGTAAAACTGACCGACTGGTTCAACATCAACTCTTTCTTATCGCTGAACAGAAGTAAGGAAAGGACCAACGACGTTTCATATTTCAGCGGGGGTATGGCACGTTCCGCTATCGAATCTTACCCTATGCTACCCATCAAGTATCCCGATGACCCAGAAGTCTACGGAATTTATGCCGGACAATACGGAACCAATGCCGACTTCCCGATGGGAGAAGTGGACTGTCAGTCTCCCGTAGCTATCAGTAACGGGGTGGAAACATTCAGACGCCGCGTGCAGGTAAACGGAGCTCTTAGCCTCAATTTCACGATTACTCCAAACCTGACGTTTAAAAGCAATTTTGCTATGGATCTTCTGGAAGAGAAATATTACCGGTATGCCAACAGAAAAATTTCCCGTTCGGCACAAGGTGCTGCAAACCTGGAAGCATTTAAAAATTATTACTGGCAAAACGAAAACTATTTCAACTACAACAATACGTTCGGAGATCATACAATTGCCGGTTTGCTGGGAGCATCCTGGTCGAGATTTACGGGTGAGAACCTGACCACTTGGAACGACCATTTCTTTGATGACTTTTACGGCTGGCACAATATCGGGATTGGTACGGCAACGAGGCCTGCTCCAAGCAGCAGCGATCGCCAAAATTCACTCAATTCTTATTTTGCCCGTGTGAATTACGATTTTATGGGCAAATACCTGTTTACAGCTACAGGACGTTATGACGGCTCTTCCAAATTCGGGAAAAACTCCAAATACGGATTCTTTCCCTCTGCCTCAGTGGCCTGGAGAATGAGTGAAGAAGAGTTTATGAAGAATATCAACGGGCTGACCAACCTGAAATTCCGTGCAAGTATCGGCCAGACAGGTAACCAGGAAATTGGTAGTTATGTAACACAAACCTTTATCGGCTCAGGAAACGTAGTATTGGGAAATGCGGGACAACCCGGACTGTGGCCCAACTCGGTAGGAAATCCCGACCTGAGGTGGGAAAAAACGACACAATACAACTTTGGAGTCGATTTGGGGTTTGCAGACAACAGAGTCACTCTGATGCTGGATTATTACAACAAGCTGACATCAGATATGTTACTGGACGTACCTTTGCCACAATCTACCACAACGGGGAGTGTGCGGTTGAACTACGGAAAAATACGCAACGAAGGATTTGAAGCCGTATTGAGCACCCACAACGTGAAAACACGGAATTTCAACTGGTACAGCGACATCAACTTCACCCGTAACGTCAACACCATTGAACAATTGGGCCCGACAGGAGCAGACATCTTACGTAACTGGTGGGTAGGCGGAGCCAATACCATTTTAAGGGAAGGTTTGCCGGTCGCTCAATTTTTCGGATTAAACCGTTTAGGAACCTACGGAACTCAGGAAGCTAGCCTGGCAGCCCGTTACGGCATGCTTCCCGGCGACGTTAAATACGAGGACCGGAACAACGACGGAAGAATCAGTTTCGTAGAAGACGGTATACCTATGGGAAGCGCTTTCCCTATTTGGGACATGAACGTTAACAACAGCGTAACATACAAAAATATCGACTTCAACCTGGACATCCGTATTTCTTACGGCGCCAAGAAGGAAAACAGAACCAACCACTCTTCAGAAGACCGTCAGGGCTTAGCCAACGGAAAAACATCCATCTTGGATGCCTGGCGCCCCGACCATCAGAATACGATGGTGGCACAGGTTCGTCCCGGAAACGGCGGTGCATACTACCAAACTTATCCCGATACCCGTTGGATTGAAGACGCTTCTTTTGTCAGGGGTGATGGGATGACGCTGGGTTACACCTTCCCGCAGGACATGACGAAGAAAGTCGGAGCCAGCAGGGTGAGAATATACCTGAATGCTTCCAATTTCTTCTTATTGACCAAATATTCAGGCTACGACCCTGAAGGTAGCGATAACGATAACATGGATAGTATTACACCCGGTATGGACTTCTTCATGTATCCGAGACCGTCGAATTACTCATTCGGTGTTAATCTTACTTTCTAACCCAATTAAACTGCATTGAATATGAAAACAAAATCAACCAATATAAAATACGTATTCATTACGTTGATGGCCGGGATATTGTTCTTTTCCTGTAATGAATTTTTGGCAGAACATCCCACCGGCACATTGACAGATGAAGCACAGATCACAAGTATCCCCGGCGGCGTTGCACTGGCAACAGGAGCCTACAGGGCATTGCCCGACTGGACAGGCGGAGGTAACGTATGGGGAAGCAGCCTCCCGGGAAGTTTGGAATATCCCACTGGAAAAGCGTATGCACAATACATGGGATCAGACCTTTGGAAATACGAAACCGATATTATGGATGGAACGCATCCATATTTTACAACCATATGGAACAACTGGTACAGAGGCGTCAGGGATGCCAACCTAGCCATAAAAATGTTACCGGGCGTGACGCAGATGCCGGAAGCCGACCGGTCAAAATATATGGGTGAAGTCCGCACATTACGCGCATTCTATTATTTCTGTCTGGTAAGACTGTATGGCGATGTCATAGCCAATACGACTGTTTTGCAGAATGTAAACGATGCTCAACAGCCGCGTACGTCGCTGGTAAATATTTATGACAAGATCATTGTTCCCGATCTGGAATTCGCTGTAAATGAAAGTAATCTACAAGATACGCGATCAACAGACGGGCGGGTTACCAAACACGTTGCCAGAGCAATACTGGCGGATGTCTACCTGACCATGGCCGGTTATCCCTACCAGGAAGCAAGGACTGACACCACAAAGAAATGGTGTGAAACCGGGAGCTGGGCTATGACCGAATATCCAGTAAATACCCCAAGTGCAAAAGAGTTGTTGCAGAAAGCCAAAACCCAGCTGGATTTTCTTTACGGCAAGTATCCGATCGGGAATTTCAGTGATTTGAACAATCCGGAAATGGACAATCAGGGAGGAGCAATTTTTCAGATCCAGTATGCATCGGGCATCAGGGATAACGGACTGATCGTTCATACGTTACCTTTATCCCTTCAGATTTCTGTATTTGATGTGGAAACCGGGACATTCATCCCCAGCACGGAATACCTGAACTCGTACGACCCGGCAGATATCCGTATGCAGGAAAGAGTATATTTTTACAGCAGCGATACAAAAGCTGCAAAATACGATCCCAACGAAAGCCCTGCACCAAAATTTGCCACCAGGTACCTGCAGAAATATTACGATAAGGACGCCATCAAGAGGAGTGCTCGTTCCGGCTTAAATTTCAACCTCTACCGGTATGCCGATATTTTACTGATGCAGACGGAAGTAAACTGGGCCCTGAGCAGGTTGGGAGTATCCATCCCAGACAATGATATTATAAAAGGGATCAATGAAGTGAGAACAAGAGCCGGGTTACCCAGTTTTTCAGCGGAAGGACTTACCCTGCTCGACATCATGAGTGAACGCGCTTACGAACTGGTATTTGAAAACAAGATGTTGTGGGACCAGAGACGTACCCGCAAAGCACTGGTTGATGGAAGCGGCCAGTTTACCAGCATTGAAAATTTCGTTGGTCACCAGCCTGTAAATTTCAACTTTGAGTTTAGCAATAAACATTTACTGTCTCCGGTTTCGGGTACCGAATTGGATAACAACAGAAAATGTACTCAGAATTTCGAATGGCTGCCCTTACAGAAAGGGGAATGATTTTATTAATTTGAAAAATTTAAACGTATGAAAAAATATATTTTAACTCTTTTTGCCGTCATATTCATCATCAGTTGTGGTCAGGACAATGTATATGAAATACCCACTGACGCAAATGGGAACATTATCTGGACCGGAGTGTCAAGCACCACAACGACCGGAATAAGCTCTATCGATAACTCTTTCACGGTTACCGCCACATTTGCAACAGCTAAAGCCGGCGATGTGATGAAAGTGGAGTTGCTGCAGTTACAAACACCTCCCGAAGGCGGGACAACAAAACAGTTGCTTCCCCTGGCAAACACTCAAAAGGATGTTACGGTCGGAAGCGACCTGAAGGCATCTATAACCTATACCCGGGATCAGGCGAACCTGAAAGGGGTGGGCGATTATGTCATGGTTATGTTTAACGGAGCTACCGATTATGCAAAACAACGAGTGGACATGACCAACGCCATGACGGTATCGAAACCCACAGTGTCCGGTAAGGAAATTGAGGTTGCCCGTACGGCTGAAGTAGCCTATTTCAATGTAAATGTAACCCCCAAAGAAGGCACATTCACTGGAAATGTTGAAGTAAAAAGAAAAAACGGCACCAACGGGACCTGGATTGATGTAACAGGATCTCCTTTCTCGGGCGCTACACAGCCTTATCTAGTGCCTATTGCGGGAACCGACTTTGTTATCGAAAACGATACAATGTTCTACACCTTTACAGCTACACAAGGCAGTTATCAGGAAAAAATTGAAAGAACGGTTATTGTAAGAGATCCCTATTTCTACCTGAAAAAATCGGCCACACTCACACTGGGCGGTTCTTCGGCAGGTAGAAACCTGCTTATAAACGCAGCTGTTCCTGCAAACGACCCCATGGCCCTGATTGCTATTGAAGGTTCCCTGATGCTTAAAGGTGGTTCAGCATATCTGGCTGCCGGCAAAACCATACAGTTTGTGCCTTCTACAACTGCAATGTACGCGCTCAATAATTCCAATACGGCAATTGCTGCATTTGAAAGTGGAACGCCAGCCAACACATTGGATCCTATTTCAGGACAGGGCGTATACATATTCAAAGCGGTAACCGGTCCAAATCCAGCCGATGTATATTACGGAATGATTATGGTTACCGGCGTAACTCCAAACCAGTCCGTTTCGTTCGAATACAGAATTGGGAACCAGTATGCTCACCTTACCGTAATAAAGTAGGGGAAAGCATAAATACAACAACACCGCGAATAAGTCCGCGGTGTTGTTGTATAAAAAACGGTCGTGAAGCTATCGGTATCATAGGAGCCTATTTTTAGGCACAATTGCAATGTTAATTAAATATAAAAACAAAGTATTCTGGAAGAATTACTTCAATATTTATTTATCTTCGTAAAGATTTTTTATAAAACGTTAGTTAACCGGTTTAGCAATAAAGGTACATGAAAAAAAAGAAAAAAGTATCCATACAGGATATTGCTGATAAACTAGGCGTTTCGAAAGGGACGGTTTCATTGGTATTGAGCGGAAAAGCGGAAGGGAGTCGTATAAGCGACGAGATGAGTAAGAAAGTGAAAGAAACGGCTGAAGAAATGAACTATCAACCCAATGAAATAGCGCGAAGCCTCAGTACCGGCAAAACCATGACTATAGGAGTGATTGTCACGGATATTTCCAACGAGTTTTTTGGGAACCTGACTTTCCACATACAAGAACAGGCAAAGAAATACGGTTACACGGTGATTACGACGAACACAAATGAAAGCCTGGATGAATTCAGTAATGCGGTGACTACATTGCTGAACAAACAGGTTGACGGCATTATATTTGTTCCCGTGGATAATGGACGGCAGATTGCTGAGAAAATTACGAGAAGGCACATCCCCCTGGTACAGGTAGATCGTTTTTATCCCAACCTCGAAGCCAACTACGTCATAGTTGATAATTACAACGTATCGGCAAAAGCCACGGAGCATCTGATAAAAAAAGGGTTAAAGAAGATTGCCGTTGTTTGTTATGATTTTGATGTAAATGCCTTAACCGAAAGGCGGCGGGGATGTACAGATACGCTGAGCAAGTATAAATTACTGGATTCCAACCTGATTAAAAACATCAATTATCAGGATCAGGAGGAAGAGATCAAACTGGCTATCCATGACCTAAAGAATTATCCGGAAAAAATTGATGCCGTGTTTTTCTGTTCGCGGAAGGTATTTATTACCGGTGTGAGATATATGTATAAAAATGCCATTAAAATTCCTGAAGACATGGAAGTTGTCTGCTTCGATAAGATTGACTCTTTCGCTATCGCCAATATTCCCATCATTTACATTGAACAACCCATAAAAAAAATGGGGGAAAAAGCGGTCGACGTGCTTATGGAACAAATCAAGGGATCAGACACAATAAAACAATGTGTGTTTGATACTGAACTCATGTATATGAATTAAGAAACTGATCTACTTATGAATCCAATTTACAAATTCTTCGATAAGACATATTGCAGAAAAGTATTGTTCTATTTTCTTTTGCCCTTCTTTGTTGTTGAGGGACTCTACGCACAGGGCAATCAGCAAGAGCAGGTTATTTTCATGAATACTCCGGTCCTCTTTAGCGAAAACGGGCAAAATTATCAGCAAGTTATCGCAGGCTATACTTCGGAAAACGCAGGGAAAATCATTTTCCGATACGGCGGTAAAAATTTATTAGCTTCGGACACGAGGAAAGGGTTTAATAAGTTCTTGCTGACATTTCCTGCCGTAAGCAAGCCTGAAGAGATTACCCTTGAAACAACGGTTAACGATGGAAATGCGATGCAACACAAGGTTGTTCTTATACCTCCTCAGAAGAAATGGACCATCTACCTTGTCCAGCATTCCCATACAGATATCGGGTATACTCGCCCGCAATCCGAGATACTTGCCGAACAGATGCGCTACATCGATTATGCGCTGGATTACTGCGACCAGACCGATAATTTGCCGGATGAGGCCAGGTTCAGGTGGACGTGTGAATCATCGTGGGTGGCCCGTGAATATATCCGTACAAGGCCTGGATCACAGATCAAGCGGTTATTGAAACGGATACGGGAAGGGAGGATAGAAGTGACCGGCATGTTCGCGAATATGTCAGAAATAGCCGATGAAAATTCGCTGTTCGATTTCTTACAGCCTCTTAGAGAGATTAAAAATTCAGGAATTCAGGTTAAAACAGCCATGCAAAACGATGTAAACGGAATAGCGTGGTGCATGCCCGATTATTTTAAAAATACCGGAGTAAAATACCTTATCATGGGCATAAACGAAACAAGATCAATAAGGCCGTTTGATATACCCACTTGTTTCTGGTGGGAAGCGCCATCCGGGGAAAGGTTATTGGCTTTCAGGGGTGAACACTACATGACCGGCAATTTTTACAACATCGAAAAAGAAGACATCGATTTCACCCATATGATCTGGGGTATTTCAGAGTTGGAAAAAAAAGGCTATCCGTTCGACCGGATAGGTATCCAGTTCTCAGGTTATTTTACTGATAATGCCCCACCTTCCACTGCCGCCTGCAAATTTGTTGAAGAATGGAACTCCACCCACGAATTTCCTAAACTAAAACTAGCCATAGCCAGTGAGTTTATGGAATATGTTGAGGAAAATCATGCCGAAGAGTTGCCGGTTTACAGAAATGCCTGGCTCGATTGGTGGACGGATGGCTTCGGCTCTATTTCCCGTGAAACAGCGGAAATCAGGAAAACACAGAACGCCATCCAGCAAGACGAAGGGTTATTGGCCATGGTTACACTGCTGGATGGCGAACTATCGCCTGAAATTGAAAAAAAAATCGAGCACATCAAGGAAAATATCATTTTCTTTGATGAACATACGGTTGGAGCAGCCGAAAGTATTCAATCTCCATTTTCCGAAAATTCGGTTAAGCAATGGCTGCAAAAAGGAGCCTACGCCTGGGAGGCTGTAAAAAAAGAAACACTGATGAAGGAAGAAGCTTTGGCCAGGTTGCAACCCTATTTGCACAAAGCAAATTTTCCCGTCATTTACATTATCAATCCCTTGGGGTGGGACCGCTCAGGATCTGTAGAACTTTTCATCGATTCAGAGGTATTGCCTCCCGAAAAAAAGGCCAGCATAACGGATGTTTCTACAGGAAAGAAAGTCCCTGTCCAGTTGGTTAAAAAAAGGGCTGAGGGCGCTTACTGGATGCTTGAAGTAAAAGACATCCCAGCACTGGGTTATAAAGCATTAAAAATCAGCACAACAGACGAGTTATTGTCACCAGAAATACTTCCTGGAACCGAAATTATGGAGAACGGGTTTTACCGGATCGAAGTGGACAAAAAGACTGGTGCGGTTAAAAGCCTTTTCGACAAGGAGCTTCGTCTCGAATTGGTTGACCGCAACAACCCCTACCATTTGGGACAACCCATCAGGGAAACATCCGAAAAACGCGACACCCCCCCATTCCACCGGGCCGTGAGCGACCACATCAGTGTGGAAAAAGGTGTGCAGGGCACTATTTGGGAAAGCATAAAAATATTTTCAGACATGCCGGGATTCAGCGGCGCTGGGGAAGGGGCAACAAAGGGCTTGGAACTTGAAATAAGGCTTTACCGCAATACCCGAAAAATAGAATTTAAATACAGTGCACATAAGGAGATAATCACCGATCCCGAAGCATTGTACATAGCTTTTCCCTTTTCTTTACCGGAGGCTAAAATTGTGTTCGAAACAACCGGAGGCATATTAACCCAGGGCCAGCAGCTTCCGGGCTCTTCTTCCGACTGGAATGTCGCCCAAAACTTCGTTTCCGTTCGGAGCAGCAAAGGCCAGGTGGTAGTTGTCAGTAATGAAGTTCCCCTGTGGCAATTCAGCGATTTCAACATGGGTAAGTTCGAACGCTATCCCAAACAAGGACTTCCCTGGCTCTATTCCTGGGTAATGAACAATTACTGGTTTACGAATTTCAGGGCTTACCAGGAAGGAACTTTTAGCTGGAGTTATCAACTTACCTCTACAAACGATACCACCAACGCTTTTGCTGCAAAATTCGCATGGGGAGAACGAAATCCTTTTGCCACCAGAACCCTTCCCGCAGGAGAGAACAAATTATGCAATGCATCGCTCAGAACATTAAAAATCGATGGCCCCGAAAACGTCTTGGTAATAAATATCCGCCCGTCCTTTCACAAAAAATCGATTATACTGCGTTTACGTGAACTCGAAGGATTGCCGGCCGATATTAAGCTGTCACCCGCTGATCAAACCCTAACCATAAAAAAAGTAACCGAAATTAATTCCCTGGGAGAGAGAACCGGACAACCGATATCAACCATCCGGTTAAAACCTTATGAAGTGAAATTTATTGAAGTGGAAATTTAATGTTTTTCTAAACTAAATCATCAAAAAATGAATACGATGAAAGCAATTCTTATCACCCTTTGTGTTTCGTGGGTATCGTTATCCTCTTTTGCAATGTTCAACGAACCTCTTGTTCCCGACGTATCAAAGAAAGATACCATCCATGTCGTAGGACATGCCCACATGGATATGAACTGGCTATGGACTTACTCCGAAACCATGAAAATGTGCAACGACAATCTCAGGCAAGCCGTCGCTTTTATGAAGGAATTTCCCGATTATACCATGATTCAGAGCCAGGCCTCTGTTTACAACTTCGTGGAAAAAGTAGATCCTCCGTTGTTTGAAGAAGTTAAAAACTACGTAAAAGAGGGGCGCTTTGAACCCGTTGGGGGTATGTGGACCGAAGGCGATATGAATCTTTCTTCCGGTGAAGCCATAACCCGTTCCTTTTTACTTGGACAACGCTACTTCCAGAAACATTTCGGAAAAATGGCAACCATCGGCTGGTTACCCGATAACTTCGGCCATGTGTCGCAAATGCCTCAAATATTGAAATTGGCCGGATGTAATTATTTCTATTTTCACCGGTGCAAACCTTATATCGGTACATTCTGGTGGGAAGGGACTGATTTATCTAAAGTCCTTTGCTACGCAAACGACACCTATAACGGCGACATTAACTTGAAACTGAAAGATGAACTCACCAAATTTGACCCCAAAGGGCACCGGATCCTGCAAATTACCGGCGTAGGAGATCACGGAGGAGGTCCCACCCGGGCAAACATAGAGATGGTCCATCAACTGGATAAGATGGCTGATTATCCTGCCGTAAAATTTACGACGGCGAAAGATTTCTTTAAGAAAAGCGCCGTTGAAGCCAAAGACAAACCAACGCATCACGGTGAAATGCAGTTTATATTCGAAGGTTGTTACACCACCGTATCGGAAATAAAATCAGGGAACCGTAACAACGAGAACATGCTGTACAGCAACGAGTTTTTTAATACGCTACGCTGGTTGAAAGGAGACAACTACCCTGCTGAAGAAATACGCGACCTCTGGATTACACAAACATTCAACCAGTTTCACGATATTCTTCCCGGATCGGCTATCAACGAAGCCAACAAAGAAGCCGTTGCCCGGTATATGGAAAATCTCCGGAAGTCGACGGAACTGAGGGACAACGCTTTCCGAAAAACAGCCGACGAAATAAAATTTCAGACCAACATGGGACAACCTGTGGTAGCATTTAACCTGCAGCCAGTCTCGCGTAAAACGGTTGTGGAAGCAAACGTCTATTCTCACACGCAACCTGCTTCCGTAAAATCGACAAGCTGGGGCGATTATTACGGGTCAAAAAACATTACTCCCATCGATAAAGGCCAGGGAAATTATCCTACTGTTTTGGTTCGTGATGCTTCCGGAAAAACGTATCCCGCGCAAATTGTATGGTCCAAGGTAACTCCTCCGGGGTTCACCTCAAAAACACAATTCATTGTTGACGAAATGCCGGCAGGAGGATACAAAACGTTCTACGTGGATATGACCCAGCCGGGCACGTTCAATGAACCGATCCCTTTCGAAAACAACACATTCGAAACAGATTTCTTTGAGGTAAAAGTAAACATGAAAACCGGATCAATCTCAAGTCTGTACGACAAACGTAACGGGAAAGAATATGTTCAGGAAGGGAAAGAACTGAATCGCCTCAAAATGTATCTAGAAGACAAGAAAGGGGGAATGAAATCATGGACCTTGAATAAGATTGTAAAAGAAGAAGAGGTAGATGATGTAAGAAGCGTGAAGGTAGTAGAAAACGGGCCGGTAAGGGCATGTATTGAAACGGTTAAATACTGGGGAAAATCGAGTTTCACCGAAAGAACCTACATCTACCGTTCCTATCCGAGAATCGAATACGAAATGGAAGTGCATTGGCTTGAAACCGGAACAGACTCAACCGATTCACCCATGCTAAGGGCTCACTTTCCACTGGCATTTGATGCTCCAAGATTTTATTGCCAGGTGCCTTTTGATGTGGTTGAAAGGCCGGCAAACGGTAAGTTTCAGGGAGGAGCCGTGCCCAGACACCTCACCTCCCAATCGAATGTTTACGGTGTTGATCCCGAAAGAGGTGACGGACAGGAAGTGCCCGCACAAAAATGGGTGGACGTAACCGACGGGCAAGCCGGTATAGCCCTTCTAAATAAAACCAAATACGGGCATTCCTATCACGACGGAGAACTACGGCTTACGCTGATGAGAGCCGCAGGCAGTCCGGACATCTATCCCAATCTCGGCAAATTTGTCATCAGTTATGCACTTTATCCTCACGCGGGAGATTGGAAGAATGGCGTATGGGTAGAAGGCGATGATTACAATGTTCCCGTGCTGGCAGCAGAGCCTCCCTCGCTGGCTCTGATAAAAGACCACGCCACACAACCCGAGGAAAAATCGTTCTTCTCCGTAGCCCAGCCCAACATAGCAATAACAGGCATCAAACAATCCGAAGAGGGCAATGAACTTATAATCAGAATGGTGGAAACTGAAGGAAAAGCAACAACCGCCACTATTAATCTACCCGTTGCGGCAACATCGGCACGAAGGCTGAACCTGATAGAAATGCCCCTCCAAGGTGTATCTTCACCTGCCTTACAAGGTACAACCCTATCTGTACAGTTAAAACCCCATGAAATTGCAACAATCGGTATCAAACCTTAACGGACAAACTTAAATTAGTGATGTATGCAAAACCTAAATACAGTAGTTTCTGAAAAGAGAATTAATTTAACCGGTATTTCCCTTATAGCTGCCTTGGCCGGTTTCATTTTTGGGTTTGACACGGTTGTCATTTCCGGAGCCAATTTACCCATTAAGGAACTGTGGAACACCTCCCCACTATTTCATGGATTTTTTATCATGTCCATGGCTTTATGGGGCACCGTGATCGGAGCAATTTTCGGTGGGTTTCCCACGGAAAAATTCGGAAGAAAAAAAGTATTGCTCAGCGTCGGGATCTTGTTCAGCTTATCAACAATAGGAACGGCATTGGCTACAAACCCCTATTCTTTTTCTTTCTTTCGATTTATCGGGGGATTGGGGATCGGAATATCTTCTGTTGTGGCCCCCATCTATATATCGGAAATTTCTACTCCGGCAAACAGGGGAAAGCTTACCGGAATGTATCAGTTCAACATTGTATTTGGTTTGCTGATAGCATATATTTCAAATTATTTTTTAAAGGGATTTGACGGAGCAAACGATTGGCGTTGGATGCTGGGTGTTATGATTATACCTTCTCTTGTTTACGCACTGCTGGTAATCTTTGTTCCCGAAAGTCCAAGATGGCTGGTGATGAAAAACAGGGAGGGAGAAGCTGAAGAAATAATTACCCGGCTAGGGATTAATCATCCGAAAGAAGAGGTTCAAACCATTGCAAACCATATCAGGGAACAAATGAAGCATAAAAAATCTTCCCTTTTTATCCCCCGGTACAAACGTATCCTGTGGTTGGCTTTCTTCATCGCTTTTTTCAATCAGTGGTCGGGTATTAATTTTATTCTCTACTATGCTCCCGAGATTCTGGAACGATCCGGATTGGCAGCTAGAGACTCCTTAATGAACTCCATCCTGCTTGGCGGAATAAACATCATTTTTACTTTTTTAGGATTATACCTTATCGATAAGCTGGGCCGGAAAAAATTACTTATTATCGGCTCATTCGGATACATTATAAGCCTTGTAATGGTTGCGTGGAGTTTCTATACTCACGCCGGATCCATGGTCCTGCTGGTCTTTTTGTTGTTGTTCTGCGCATCGCACGCTATCGGACAAGGCACGGTTATCTGGGTCTTTATTTCGGAAATATTCCCAACCGGTATCCGGGCGAAAGGCCAGTCTTTCGGTGCGAGTATACATTGGGTCTTTGCTGCCCTCATTACGTTGATCACTCCTGTTTTTTTGGATTCCGAAAGAGGTGTCTTCCGGGAAAACCCCTGGCCCATATTTGCCTTCTTTGCCTTCATGATGGTGCTGCAACTGATATGGGTATTACAGAAAGTACCTGAAACCCGGGGGATCTCCCTGGAAGCGCTGAGTAAAAAGTTGATACCGGACAAATAATCTATAAGCATGGTCATTTTAGAAAACAACAACGTCTTGCTGAAGATAAATTTAGATGGCGGTTCTTATTCCGATTTTCACCTGAAAGATCAGCCTTTGAATCCCATTAACTGGGTGATTAAAGACGAGACACAACCTCCTTTTAAAGGCCATTTCCTTTGTTTCGACCGTTGGGGGCCTCCTTCCGAAGCCGAAAAATCAAATGGGTTTACGCATCACGGAGAAGTGAACAGTCAACGATGGGAACTAATAAACCATGCTGCTACCAGCACTTCTAACGAATGCGTTATGTGTTGCACTTTACCGATGGGGGGACTGGAAATAACCCGGCAGGTCAGTCTGTCGGGAGAAGAGCCGCTATTTTTCGTTTCGGAAAAAATCAGGAACCTCAACAAGTATGGCCGCATGTTCAACCTAGTTCAACACGTCACCGTTGCGCCGCCTTTTCTCGACAGGAAAACCTTATTCGATAACAATACCGAAAAAGGATTTGAAGACAAGGAAGACGGAAGTTTACATCAGGAAGAACCTGTTCTGTGTTGGCCTGAAGCCGTTCATAAGGATGGGAAAGTAGACCTGCGGCATTTTCAGGATCCCTGGCCCAGGGTATCCTCTTTCATTTACAACAGACGTGAAACTTACGGCTGGGTTACCGCAAGTAATCCCACCCTGGGGGTTATGTTGGGCTATCTGTGGAAAGTTGAGGATTATCCCTGGATTAATTTTTGGCGATCCATGGAAAACGGCAATCCTGTAGCTTTCGGTATGGAATTTGGCACTACCGGGTTACACGAACCTTTCACGGTAGTGGCAAAAAAAGGGAAGATCTTTGACCGGAACCTGTATGAGTTTATCGATGCCCAAGAAACGATTGAAAAGACTTTTCTGGCCTTTCTGGCCAGGATCCCTGAAGATTTCAACGGAGTAGATAACATCAGGTTGGAGGACTCAAACCTGGTTATCAGGGAAAGAGGCAGAACAGACAGAAACATACGGTATAAGTTCAAGAGACATTATCTGGGATGACAAAAAGTCAGCACGCAATAAAGATCAACATGAACAGGTTAAAAATATTACTTATTCTATCGGTTATGGCCGTTCCTCACCTCCGTTCCGTGAGTCAGGAAAGGCCTTCAGATTTGGCAAACCCTTTGATTGACACGCACAAATCCAGGTACGATTATTTTATATCTGCGGCACTTCCCTTTGGGATGGTCTCCCTCTCTCCCGATATGAAACACGGCGAGATGTGGAATTCAGGGTATTTATACGACGAAAAATATATCCTGAATTTCTCACATGTGCACAACGGACAAACTGCCGGTATACCGGTAATGCCGGTTGTGGGAGAATGTAAAGGGTACCTCGGGCTTGAAGCAAGCAAGTCGGAATTCAGTCACGACAAAGAGGTGGTCAAGGTGGGTTATCACAAAGTTTTTCTCGAAGATTCTCAAATTACGGCGGAGCTGACCGCTACCTGTAGGGTAGGAATGCATCGGTACACTTTCCCGGCAGCAGATACCGCCCACATCATCTTTGATTTAAGCGCTGCTCTGGGGGCAACAAAAACATCATATGCCTACGCAAGAAAAATCAGTTCAAACGAAATTGAAGGATATTCTCTCCTCTCCCCCACGTTCAGGAGAAAAAAACCTTACCTGATTTTCTTTGTTGCTCAATTCGACAAGCCATTTGACAGTTTTAACGGTTGGGAGAAAAACAAGGAAGGTATCCGAAAGATAATCCGCCCTGAAGAAAATCTCATATCCGGCGATACCATCGGCGCATACGTAACCTACAGAGGATTGAAAAACAACGAAGAGATATGCATCAAGGTAGGCATCTCTTTTGTCAGCACTGAAAATGCGAGGATGAACTTGAGCTCAGAATTACCGCATTGGAATTTTGACAAAGTGGTAAAAGATGCCGCAGAAGCGTGGGACAACTATTTAAGCCGGGTACTGGTGGAGGGAGGGACCCGGGAACAGCGCATAAAGCTATATACCGATTTGATGCATACCGCTTCAAAAAGAATATCCGACGATGTAGATGGTTCATATATGGATTGGACAGGCATGTATCCGGTGGCAAGAAAACTCCCGTTGGGAAGCGATAACAAGCCCACCCGGCACTTCATCGAAGGAGACGGGCTTTGGGGAGGACAATGGAACCTGAACGTCTTTTGGACACTGCTTTATCCCGAATACGGCAACTGGATGGTAGAAACATTTCTTGACTACTACCGGAATGCGGGGACAATGGCCCGCTGTTCCTGGGGGGGAAATTATTCCTATGTCATGGTGGGAGATCACACAACCCCATTGATAGCCGCCCTGTTGTCTTCAAAACGGGCCACATTCGATCCCGTTAGTGCCTATACCGGAGCCCGAAAAAATGCTTTCCCTGGAGGGATAAGGGACAGGGCCGGTTACGAAGCAGGCCCGCATCCTTCGGGAGGCGGGATGGATTGGTACGTCGAAAAGGGATATGTACCCATCGAGATCAGGGAGCGAGGTGAGGGCTTTCACCGCGAGGGAGCGGCAATGACGCTTGAATATGCTTATCAGGACTGGTGTCTTGCCCAGATGGCCGGGATACTGAAAAAGAGCGAAGACAGGAAACTTTTCATACAACGTTCCGAGAATTGGAGAAATGTTTTCGATCCGGCAATCGGGTGGTCACGTCCGCGACATGTCTCAGGGGAATGGCTGAAGGATTTCACGCCCGTTGTGGAAAAGGGGAAATTCAATTCCCCCGGATTTATTGAAGGAAGTTCGGCTACATATACTTTTTATGTTCCTCAAAACATGGAAGGTTTAATCCAGGAAATGGGAGGAAACAAAAAATTCATCGAGAAGCTGGAGTCAAATTTTTTAAAAGCAAAGGATTTTCGGTTTATTGCTCCCCACGGAGAACATGGCTCTGCCTGGGTTGATTATGAGAACCAACCTTCACTGGCAATGGCTCATTTGTTCAGTCACGCCGGAGCTCCCTGGAAAACACAGTACTGGGTGCGCGAGGTCAAGGAGAAAGCTTTTGGCGGAGTGGATCCGTACAGCGGGTACAACGGTGACGAAGATCAGGGAATGCTGGGTGCGCTTGGGGTGTTAATGGCCATCGGGTTATTCGATTTGCACGGATGTGTGGGTGAATTTCCCGAGTTGGAGATCACAAGCCCCCTGTTCGATAAAATAGTGTTGAGGTTTCCCTCTTTGGCAGATCCCCTACAAAACACCCTGTTCAGGATTTCTGTAAAAAAGAAAAATCCTGCAGACATATACATTCAACACGCCATATTGAACGGTATAAAATGGTCCCGTTTTCAATTTCCTGTTACTGATTTTTTAAACGGAGGAGAACTTGAGTTGGAACTGGGTCCTTATCCCAATAAAAAATGGGGAAAACCCTTTTGAAAGATACAATCTACTAAAACATCAAATTTATATTTATGAAACGAAGTGAAATCAATCAGATCTTAAGAGAAGCGAAAGAGTTTTTACACGAAAAAAATTTTTTGTTACCTCCCTGGGCTTATTGGACGATAGATGAGTGGAGGGAAAACAGAAAAAATGCGGAAGAAATTTTCAACAACATGTTGGGATGGGACATAACCGACTTCGGTTCAGGAGATTTTCACAGCCGGGGATTGTTTCTGTTTACCATCAGAAACGGAAAATTCAATGTAGACAAAAAGCCGTACGCCGAAAAAATAATGATCGTGGAGGAAAATCAGGAAACCCCGATGCACTATCATTGGTCAAAAATGGAAGACATCATTAACCGGGGCGGAGGAAACCTGGTTATCGAGCTTTACAATTCTACCCTTGACAACCAACTTGATACCACGGACGTACACTTTAAGAAAGACGGTATAAAAGGGTGGGTGGAAGCAGGAGGAAAAGTAGTCTTAACACCGGGAGAAAGTATTTCTCTGGAGCAGGGTATGTATCATCGCTTCTATGGCGAGCCGGGGAAAGGAAAGGTACTTGTCGGGGAGGTAAGCATGGTAAACGATGATTCGGCTGATAACTGTTTCCACGAAATAATCGGAAGATTTCCGACTATTGTCGAAGATGAAAAGCCACTCTATTTATTGGTCAACGATTACAACACTTTTCTCTCTTAACGTAAAACAGGAATGCTTAAAAAGAAAATAACAGTATCCGGTACAGGATGCTGCCTGGTGGACAGGCTGTACAACAACGTATCTTTTTATTCCAATGCTTTTCTTTCTTATTCCTCGAAAAAAAGAGGAGACGGAGGCCTTAGTCCCGGACACCTGGTACTGAAAGAGGAATTTGAAGAGTACACGAAAAAGAATTTTCAAGTTATCCTCAACGAACTGACAGCGGGGAGAGCGCCGGACAAAATCAATGTTGGAGGACCCTGCATCGTAGCCCTTATCCATGCTGCCCAGATCACATTTGGATTGAATAGTGAAATCAAGTTCTACGGGTGTCACGGGCCTGACGAAAACGGGAGTTTCCTGTTATCCTCCTTGCAAAAACTTCCGGTAAACATCAGTCATTTCAAGCAAATGGGGAACCTGACTCCATCAACCGATGTCCTTTCCGACCCCAGTTACGATAACGGGCACGGAGAAAGGGTATTTGTAAACTCTATAGGCTCGGCCTGGGACTATTCTCCCGAAAACCTGGATAACGATTTTTTCAAATCGGACATTGTTGTATTCGGAGGGAGCGCTCTGGTGCCGCAAATACATGACAATCTGGTTGAGTTGCTTCAACAATCGAAGGAGAACGGATGCATTACACTGGTTAACACGGTTTTCGACTTCGTGAATGAAAAGGCAAATCCACATAAAAGGTGGCCATTGGGAAAAAACGATGAAAGCTACCCAAACATCGATCTTTTGATTACCGATAGAGATGAGGCATTGCGCTTGAGCGGGGAAAAAAGTATTGAAAAAGCCATGCAATTTTTTATTGAGAAGCAAACAGGTGCAGTTATCATTACCAACGGGGCAAAGAATGTTTTGCTGTATGCAGGAAATGAATTGTTCGGGAGGGTTGAAATGCGGGAATTACCCGTTTCCGACGCTATATCGAAGAGAATAAGAGAAAAGGTTTATAACGGAGACACAACAGGCTGCGGAGATAATTTCGTAGGCGGCGTGATTGGCTCGTTGATGTTTCAACTCAACGAGGGAAAGATGAAACTTGACCTGGAGGCAGCCACCACACTCGGCATAGTATCAGGAGGTTACGCATGCTTATATATTGGCGGCACCTATTTTGAAAAATATCCGGGTGAAAAATACGAACTTATGACGCCGGTTCTTAACGACTACAAAAAGCAGATTAAATAACGAACGACTTATGGAAAAAAAATCCATCCTAATTTTTGGCGCCGGCAAGATAGGCCGCTCTTTTATCGGGCAACTGTTTGGTTTGTCGGGATACGAAGTTGTCTTTTCCGATATCGATGAGGAACTGGTTTCATTATTAAACCACGAGAAGTCATATGCCGTCGTGATTAAAGGAGACAAAGAGGAAAGGATAACCATATCCAACGTAAGGGCAATTAACGGTACCAATCAGGAAGCTGTGACCGAGGAAGTAAAAAACACTTCCATTATAGCGGTATCGGTTGGCAAGAATGCGTTGCCGAAAATTATTCCCACACTTGCCAAAGGATTAATAAAGCGTTTTCAAGGTTCTGAAAATGGTCCGGTTGATATCATCATTGCTGAGAACATGCGTTCTGCAAATGAAGTGATCTATAAAGAACTTAAAGACAATCTCCCGGACGATTTCCCTCTACACGATTATGTTGGACTGGTTGAAACAAGTATTGGAAAAATGGTTCCCCTTATGACTGCCGGAGAGATAAAGAAAGATCCTCTATCGGTCTTTGCGGAGCCTTACAACCAGTTGATCCTGGATAAAAAAGGATTCAGGAACGAAGTCCCGGACGTCATGGGGTTGGCTCCTAAGGAAAACATCAGGGCATGGGTCGATAGAAAAGCATTTATTCATAATTTGGGACATGCCACTGCTGCTTATTATGGTTTTTTTAAATATCCCGGTTCTACCTACCTCTATGAAGTTTTGGAAGACACACACGTAATAGAGTTTACAAGGGAGGCTATGCTTCAGTCTGCTGCCGTTCTTTTGAAAATATATCCAGACGATTTTACACCAAGAGATCTATCCGTTCACATTGAGGATTTACTATTCAGGTTTCGGAACAGGTCGTTGAAAGACACCCTATTCCGGGTTGGACAGGATATTCCCAGAAAATTAGGCCCCGATGACAGGTTTATGGGAATAATCCGTCTGGCCATCCCGTTGAGAATGCCTTATGACAAAATCCTGGAAGCCATGTCGTACGCTTTTTTCTTTAAAGCAACGGATGAAAACGGCCACAGGTCGGAACAGGACATCGTTTTTGAAAAACTCCTCTCTCAGGGAATCGATTATACATTGCAAAAAGTGTGCGGAATAGATCCGGTATTTGATCAGGAATTGGCTGAAAAGGTGAAAAGTTCTATAAACGTCAAACGTTAAATAATTACAAGTATGTTCAGGTATCTGTTTTTAAGTTCTCTATTTTTCCTTTTTTTGAAAGGCTTTTCCCAATCCAACCTGCCCTACGTAGACCCGTCGATTGGCGGTGTCGGAATTATTTTAGAGCCTACGAGGCCGACAGTGCACCTGCCCAACAGCATGCTCAGGTTTTTCCCCCAACGAAGGGACCATCTCGATGATCAAATAGGTAATTTTCCTTTAACCCTTACTTCTCATCGAAGGCACTTGGCTTTTGCCTTCCTGCCGTTAAGCGGTGAAAAGAATCCGGAAACATGGAACACCCGGTTAACTTATTTTCAGGAAAAGCTCAGCCCCTACTACTACACCACCTCCTTCGAGGAATCAGGCGATTTGCTTGAATTCTCACCTCAAAGCCGGAGCGGTTATTTCAAGGTTCATTTCAAAAATAACATGGATCATTATTTAAGGTTCGGCATTTTCAACGACAAAGGAGAAATATGGGTTAGCAACTCCAGAAATGTTTCGGGATTCGAAGAGTTTGAAGGAATAAAAATCTTCTTTTACGGAGAAACTGATACGGATATTGTTTCCAAAGAATACAGGAATTCATCGGATAAAATGTGGTTACTAGCAGGTGTAGGAAAACAAAACAAAAAAGTATCCTTCAAATATGGAATCTCTTTTATCAGCATTGAACAAGCGAAAAAAAACCTGTTGAAAGAAATTCCGGAATGGGACTTCGAGAAAGTAAAAAAGAATGCCTATGCGGTTTGGGACAAGACATTGAGTCAAATACAGGTCAAGGGCGGATCCGACGCACAAAAAAGAGTGTTCTATACGGCTTTATACCGCTCTTACGAAAGAATGGTTGATATCAATGAGTACGGAAGTTATTACAGTGCTTACGACAATAAGATTCATTCATCCGACACCCCTTTTTACGTAGACAATTGGATTTGGGATAATTACATAGCGCTGGAACCTCTGCACATGATATTGAATCCAGATAGAGAGATCAACCAGATAAACTCATATATCCAAATGTACAAGCAGGGCGGATATATACCCTCATTTGCCTTGGCGACGGGGGACTGGCCGGCAATGACCGGGAATTTTGCCGCTTCCTGGATAGCGGATGCATGGCACAAAGGGTTGAGAAACTTTGACCTGAAAACAGCTTACGAAGGGCTTAGGAAAAATTCCCTGAACGCCACACTGATACCGTGGAGAAACGGGCCAAAAACAGTGTTGGACGATTTTTACAACGAAAACGGTTATATGCCCGGACTACCTCCGGGGGAAAGAGAGACCGTTTCGACAGTAGACACCGTTTGGGAAAAACGACAAAGCGTTTCCGTCACAACTGCCAACAGCTATTCAGACTGGTGTATCGCGCAACTGGCCTCGGAATTAAAGCTGATGCAAGAAAGAGACCTTTTTTTAAAACGGGCGGAGAACTATAAAAATGTGTTTCGTGCAGAAAGGGGGTTTATGTGGCCGAAAGACAAACGGGGAAACTGGATTGAACCTTACGATCCCCGTTTTGCAGGAAGAGAGTATTTTACCGAAAACAATGCCTATACTTACAATTGGGATGTGAAACACGATCTTGAAGGCTTATTTGAACTGATGGGCGGGCGTAAGGCGGCAGAATTAAAACTAGATCAGCTTTTCCGGGAAGATTTAGGATTGCCGAAGTTCAGGTTTTGGCTCACTCAACCCGACGCATCGGGGCTTGTAGGACAATTTGTTATGGGCAACGAGCCCAGTTTTCACATTCCCTATATCTACAATTATTTAGGAGTTCCCTGGAAGACCCAGAAAAGAATAAGGATGTTACTGGACACATTCTTTCTGGACAATATCTTCGGCATACCCGGAGATGAAGACGGTGGAGGAATGTCGGCTTTTGTAGTTTTGTCGATGATGGGATTTTTTCCGGTCACACCCGGCATCCCGGTTTATAATATAGGAAGCCCCGTGTTTAACGAGATAAAAATAAATCTGCCGAACGGAAAAGTGTTCAGGATAATTGCGAAAGGCAACACCGGTGAGAACATCTATATCCAACAGGCGTTTATAAACGGAAAAACCTTAAACAAACCTTGGTTTACTCACGACGATATCATTAACGGGAGCATATTGGAACTGGAAATGAGGAAAACGCCAAACAAGTTGTGGGGAAACAGCTCCGCAGACAGCCCTCCTTCATCGTTAAACTATGCACCAGGTATCAGAACGGATATCCGATAGCAAAATGGAAGGCAAAGTCACGGTGAAAATCGGGACTGAAGATAGTCCACCGTTGCCCTTCAGGCAAGGCTGGGTTATGGGCTTTCATTCCCAGATCGACGCGCAGTAAGAGGAAATTCAAATCGAGCCGGATACCCATTCCGTATGCAGCTGCAAGTTCTTTATAGAAACTGTTCCAACTAAAATAACCTCCGGGTTGTGAGTTGTAATCTTTTATCGTCCATACGTTTCCAACATCAACAAAACCGGCCAGTTCAAAAAGCTTCGTCAATTTTCTTCGAAACTCCAGGCTCATGTCCAATTTAATATCACCGGTCTTGTTGGCGAAATCGTAACCTAAACTATCGTTGTTATAAGTTCCGGGACCAAGTGTTCGCGTACTCCATCCTCTCACACCATTCGCCCCGCCGCCGTAATATCGTTTTTCAAAAGGCAGGACAATGGAATTTCCGTAAGGATAAGCCATACCAAGCGCAATATGTCCGGCCAATGTATTTTTGTCGTTCCACCGGTAAGCAGGAGCAAAATCGAAATCGGTTTTCACGTACTCGGCATAAGGTATTCCCAAAAACATTTCCCTGCCCGATGTGTTCTTTCGTGTTCCACCCATCGCTGCCACTATACGGGGAAGATAACCCGCGACTTCTATTCCGGCACGCACACGAAAGGGTAACCGGGGTGGTAACTGTCCGGAAGACACGTTTGTATAGCTGACGTTGTATGCTGTACGGACAATCATCTGTTCTTCATAACTGGCTTTTAAAATGGGATTGATGCTATCGTTCATATACGCATTTTTGAACTTTTCGCTCATCCGGGGCATTCTCACATACGTAATATCCAGAGGCTCTACCACATTGGTTACCTGCCAGTTACGACGAGCCCACTGAAGGCGGGACGAAAGGTTGAAAAACTGGCGCAGGTATTCACTCCTGTTTTGAAAATTAACTCCGACAGAGAATTCTGTAGATGCCGAAGGTTGATCTCTCAATTGCTTCATCACCCAAGGCAACAGGAGCTGAGGTATCGATAAAAATGCTTCCGCACCGTATTCGTAATAACTTTTATCAATAAGGCTGGCGCTATCGGATGCCGTGATGAACTCGTAGGCTCCGTTCAGCTTGATGCGAAAAGTTTCCCCACCCTTCAATATATTTTTATGTTCGTAGGTTGCATCTGTCGCTATACCCAAGTCTCCAGCAGCATGTGTTCCATCAATACCAAACTGCATAAAATGCATATTTCCCGGATAAATGGAAATATTAGCGTTAATATAATTAGAATCGTTTACTACAACCGGTGTTAAATTGATTGCCGTTTGACTTACCGAGCCCAAACGGTTCAGCGAGGAATAGGTTCTCTCAACCAATTGATCGGAATAAACCCTAGTGGGACGAATAAAGGTATTGTAAAAAATAGCTGCTGGACGCATAAACTTATCCCGTTCCTGTACGACTTTCACATCCCTGTATTGAACGGTATCCAACAGATAATGCTTGGAACTGTCCTGTAGAATGGTAGAACTGACTCCGTTATTTACAATCACTTCTCCAAACCTGTAGCTGCTGTGCAAAGTACTGTCCGTAGGATTATTCAATCCCAGTGTCAAATCCACCTGATGGGTGCCGACAGTGGTATCGGCCAGGAAATAGAAGTTTTCCTTGGAGAAATTATAATATCCGTTGTTTCTCAGTTCGTTGGTTATCTTTATTCGTCCGTTTTCCAGTACCTCCAGATCAAAAGCATCTCCTTCTTTTATCACATTCAAGAGCTTCTTTTCATCCAGTATTTTGTATATTGTGCTATCGACAGAATAGATAGAGTCCCTGAAGGTTCTGACCAGGTAAGGGTCATTACCTGTAACTTTATAAGTCACACTGGCTTTCCGATCTTTCTTATCTACTACCGTATCTACCTCTGCATTTAAATATCCTTTATTACCCAGCTGCAGCCTGATCTGTTCCATCGAAAGTCCGGTGAGGCGGTCGCTGTACAACACAGGCGGTTCGCCAAACTTAAGGAACTGGCGATTGAGCCATGTGGAGTCATTCTCAGGAATATTATAGGCATGCAATTTTATTTTCCCGAAAATAAACATCGACGAGTTAGGCTTTTGCCGAAGGTAAGGCTTCAGGTCCGACTCACTGGCTCCTTTGGTATCTGTATCTATTTCGACCTTGTTCAGCAAGTAGCTTCCGCTCGGCACTTTTTTTGTGGCATCGCACGAAATCAACAGTAAAACAAGGAATATGCAGAAAGAATATTTCATCTGTTTATTTTTGTTCTTTGCTCTTTGTTCTAATCCTCTTTTTTTCTGAAACTAAACCGGAACAAATCCCTGAAGGTTCGGGCATCCCGTGTCACCACAATCCCAGTTCCTTGTGTAGTGGGCGCCCGTTTGGAGAATCGTTGGTTCGCCCTGTTGTAGACACGTATCATCAGCCAGTTATTAATATCGTACTCCAACTCAAACTCTCCCATAAATGCCTGATCGCTCGCGGTGGTTGCTTTGTCTCCATAACTGAGATTTGTTGAAATTCGAAGCCGGTCATCAAGTAAACGTGTGGAAAGATCCAACCCCATTCGAGCACTTTCAAAACTTCCATCCCGGCTTTGGAGGTTGGTGCTTATGGTCCAGTTATCGTTCAGGGCTCCGGCAAGAAGCGCATCCAATCCTTTGGTAAGCTGACCTGCGGCAAGCGTAGCAGCCATATTGTTACCCAAAGCCACACCCAAGGAGCCCTCGGCAGGGAAAAATCCACCCGTCAGGATAAGGCTGGCAAACTGGCGGTTCTTCTGCTCGTCGGTACTGATCAGACTGTTCAATCGTTGCCGCACATCGTTAGAAACCTCGGGAAGATCTATCCCGTATTTCAGGTTCATCTGCTCCAGATTCCCCTGTATCTCCAACAGGGCGTTAACTGCAGTCCGGGTATTGGAAAGCTGGGTAGTGAAGCCTTCGCTGAGCGTGGCTAAATCAGCATTTACCTGATTGTATGCAGCAATATTAAATTGCGTACTCATCGGGTCTCCGACAAGAGTAACCGTGCTTCCTTCACGAATATTAAAATCGATGGTCTTAAGGTTTTGAAAATTATATTTGAATTTTCCTTCCTCGGCAACATAATCACCATACAGACGAACGGACGGCACGGCCCTAGAATCGAAATTAGCACGAATCTGTCCAGATCCCTTGATCTCCAAAGCATCTCCCGTTGTCGGATTGATCACTACTCCTGCTTCAAGCAGCGGATTTAAATTCAAAATTGCTTGTATATTAATAGGAATGCCCGTACTCAGGCGTGTATTGATGCGTGCATTCACGTTATCGTTCTCTCTTTTTCTAAGAAATGAAAGCGTATCCACATCCTGCGGAGTATTTATGTAAATGATACCGCTGTACTTTTCTGCCTGAGCGGTTTGTGGTAATTCAATCCTGATATTCGACCGGCTTTCATTCTTCAAATTTGCATTTCCGTATATTCCCGACGAGGAGCCGTTTATGTTGATGTCTCCGCTTAATCTCAGCGTACCGTAAGCTATTTCATCCGTCCTTTGCTCGTTATTCAACAAGAGAAAATCGGCCATATATACACTGACATTGTATGTCATTCCATCAAAGTTATTGTGGCTTAACGAGAGGTTCAAGCGAGCCTCATGATTATTGTTATCTTTAATAACCAAATTATTAAGACCGATATTTTTTGGCGAAATATTGATGGTATCTGATACATTGTATGTCACGTTCGTAAATGCAACCGTCATTATTCCTTCGTCAATACCTAGCCAACCTTCAGTTATAGGAGCATTTGTTTTGCCGGAAAAGTTTATATTGGAGTTTATTGTTCCCGACAGCTGACTAAAGGTAGACACCGCAAAAGGCTGCACCCAGGCTAACGGCAAATCGTTTATTTTTATATCCACATCCATTGGATTTTCACTACCCATAGGTACAAATCCGGCAACGGCAAGGTAGTTATCACCGTTGTTCTTTATACTGGCATCTAACGAAAGTCCTTTTTTAATCACGTCCCAGTTTCCTTCAATAGCTAGTGTTCCGATGGTATCCGTCTGGGTTCGTATATTTTCAATTCTGAAATTGTCCGTTTGAATAAGTGGGTCTGCTAAAGCCTGGTTAACAATCACTCCCCCATTGATTGAGCCTTTAAACGTTGAAATATTAAATGCGGCCAAAATGGTTTCTACTTCAGTATTGTTGAAAAACGCCCGAATGGCATCTTCCCGTTTTTTCGATGCCACACCATCTATTCCCAACAATAACATTTCGTTTTCCCGTATTTCAAAATTGTTTACGGTAATTTTTTCCTTTTCGTAAACAACAGATGAAGGGACAATACTGATTGTCTTTCCATTAAACACAACCTGAGTGGAATTAATGGAAATATCCGATACCGGATTATCTTCTAGATCACGCCGGAAACCCATAGATATATTCAGGCTTCCGTCAGCTTTAGCCACTTTGTTATTTACATTGATATGCAATATGTTTATAACTGAATCACTTATTGCCCGGGTATCCAACCTTGCATTAATATGACCGTTTTCCTGTACAAGATAGGTATTAGCATTTACACGTGCTCCCGATAACACACCTAGATTTACATCTATTTTGCTCTCGCGGATTTCGTTTTGCCCAAACATCAATCGCGGAATATGGCTGCTTAACTGTACCGATTTTGAGTTTACCATATCCACAGTACCGGTAACGGTTGCTGGTTCAACGTTTATAAAGGGAAGCGACAAGGCATACGAAATATCTTCGGTATTCTTCAGTAAAAAATTAAACCTGAAAAAATTCGTCCCTACCTCCGCTGCTTTTTTTGGAGGTTCTTTTATCAACGTAGGTAAGTGTGGATGCAGGGCATTCATCAACTCGGTACCGATAGTTGCAAAACTGTAATTCCCGGATATTTCTCCTTCTACGATGGAGGAAAGCACCTGTATCTTCTTTTCACCCGCCTCATCAGCCGAAAGCGCCTGAAGATAAATCGGACCTGGGTTGTAAATAAAATTGGCATCGTAGAGGGAAGTACTGTCAATCACCACATTTCCCTCGAGATCATCAATGTTTTGCCCTTGAAGTTTTCCATTAATACGGGCAGTGAGGTAAGGATTCTCCCACTTTTCAACCGTTATAAGCGGCGATAGAAAAAGTTTATCGATGGTTCCCTGTACATCAAACCTCATTTGATTTCCAAAACCAATATTAGCGTATAAATCGAGTTTATTGTCTTCGGTATCCGTAAACACCCGGCCACCAACACTATTGTCATTCCCGTTGTAGACGCCACTTACAGTCAAATCCCGATATGGATAGCCTTTGTAAAATACCGATCCGACATTGCCATCGATAGATATCTTTGGTAGTTCATTTTTCTTGATATTTACTTCGGCAAAAGTATGGAGAGAAAGATCATCAACGCCAATTTCTTCACCTATTATTTTACCGATTTGCAGGTTTTCGGTTACCAGCCGGCCATCAACGTTGATATTTTCGAACTTGCTGTCGGTACTACCCTTTCCATTAAACGAAAAGCTTCCGGGAGATGTGTTTACCTGAGTAACAACATTGAAATTACTCATACGGCCTTTCGCTTTCAGCGTCAACTCTATATTTTCCAACGATTCCAGTTGTGGGCCAAGTACAAAAGCAGGTGCACCAATACGGATAAAATCCTGCAAATCCTGTACGCTCATTCTGAAATTAGTGATATCCACACTAATATCGGCATCTCCGTATTTTGAGAAATCGGATATCAGTCCATTCACCGTAAAAGCCGTTTGATTGCCGTACCTGGCTGTCAGGTTTTTAATCTCAGCTTGTGGAATTTTCCCTTCCAAATCGGCATCAAAAGCAAAAGGCTTGCTTAGGTGCGTGAGCTTATCTGAAAAAACAGCCGCGTCTTTCGGATCAATCCAATCACTTTTAGCCGTAAGGTTAAATGCTTTGCTGTCTATATCGTAAACGGCTTTGCTTACATCCAAGTGAGAATTATTCAGCGTGAGCGAGAGTCTGTCGCTCCACAGTTTTGTGCCGTCTGAGCGAACCATACCCTGTAGGTCATACACTTTTACTCCCGCTTTTTGTTCATCAAAACTCAAGGTTTGGATATCCGCGACAAGATGTTTGATGTCGAGCGATGAAATGTCCGCATTGAGATTGAAGTTTTTTACGAAAAAGTGATCGGGATTGAACTTTCCCGGAGCTTCCGGCCTTGAAAGGATATCGTAACGCAGCGTCCCGTTGGAAAGTTTAATGTCGTTTATGGAAATCTTAAGGGGAGCTTTTTCGGATTTCTTTTTTAACGTGTCGGTAGGCGCAAATGCATCAATGATGAATTGGAAGTTAAAAGTTGTGTCTTTAGATTCCCTATATACTTTTGCGGTAAAATTATCCAAACGGACCGACTCGATAGACAAATGATTGTCCAATAAATTCCAGATATTTATGCGCGCGGATAATTTATCGGCAAACAACAACGTATCTTTCTCCTGGTCTTCTACATATAAACCTCCGATTTCAACACTATTAAAGAGTTTGATCCGAATCTTGTCAATGGACATTTCGGTTTTTACTTTGGGTTTAAGTTTCCCAATAGCAAAATCAGCAGCAAATTTTTGAACGGATGGGATATTGAATGTCAGAAAAAGTATAATATTCAATACTATTACACAAACGATAATAATGGCAAAAATCCGGACAATTTTCTTTGCTAATTTCATTTGATTTTACCGATAGTGTCGGTTAAACGTGCAATATTACTAAAAATTTAATTTTTAAGGATGGGAAAAAGGCATTTTAACTTAGATTAAGGCGGAGTTGAGGATGTTTCAACACGACGTTTCAGCAGGTTTTAGTTTATAATTCAGCAAGACTGTATTCTTCAGGTATTCAAACTCAAGCTCAAAACATTCGGAGAAAATATGAGAGTTTCTATTATCTTCAATCTGCTTTTCTGTCCATAGTTTTCCGTCCCGCAATTGCAATTTGTTGAACTTTTCCTCATCGTCGATAATAGAAACGTACAAAAAAATCAAACGCTTGGTGTTGCTGTTTTCGAAAATATATTTAAGCAAGAAACGTAATGGAATATCCTTGGTTCCAATTTCTTTACTAATCGTGTTATGGACCGCTTCATTTATATCGTGATTATACTGCATGTATTTTTCAAATGGATAATCGAGGGCTCCCGGGTTTAGTAATCGGGAAGCATCGCGCTTCTTCAAGTAAATTTTGCCGTTACTTATCAGTGCCACCCTCACCACCGGATGCATAAACTTATTCCTCATCTCTTTCGTAACGGATTTCGCCACTTTCCCGGTAACTTCTCCCGATTCTGTTACCACGGGGAGCCATTCCTCTTTTCGCAGTTTTTTATCTAAGAACAAAAACCGGATAACCTTCAGAAAGATTATGGTCAGCAGGATAAGTTGCGCGATCAGTATAATCTCCTGTTTACTTATCCAAGGAGTCTTGATTGTTGAAACGGTAAAATATACCAATATCAGTAACAAATGGAAAAAGAACGCATACTGTACTTGAAAAGCAACCCGAAAAGATTCCGACAGGTAGTTCCTGACGTTGGGTTTTTTGTTTTTTGACAGCAACAATATTACCCGGGTACGAAGTAAACGGGATATAATCAATGCTACAACAAAGATTACTTCAACAATCACAAATTTTCCAAACGTATCAAGCGGATGATAAAAAAGAAGCAATAAAAGTGCAACGGAAAACGTGATGGCCGAGATATCATACAACATCCGGCTGTGTTTCCGAACCAGGAAAACACCTGCCAATGATAATCCCAACGCAATACACATAGCTGTTCCTGCATTTACCCATCCTAAAAGAATCGTAAACACAAGTAACGGAACGAGTCCGTAGGCTGGGTTTCTAAATTGTTTTATGATTATACTGCCTTCTCCCATAATCGAAATTCGATCAGCTTAAAAAAAATCGTGATTCAGAAACTGTTTTGAAGAAATTGCTTCATTGTATCCTGATGCAAAACTGCTTTAAATCAATTTTTAAACCTGTCATAATAACACCCAGCTGAGTTTTTTGTTTTAGGGATACAAAAAATTACGGCTTTCCCTCAGGTCATAAAAAACTGACGGAACGACTAACCATCACTCCGTCAGGACAAGCACCACACTACAATTGTACGGGTACACAAGTTTCTACATATGTTTTACAGATTCTTCCTGTAAAACTCAATTACTTTTTCGTATAGGTACAAACGAGAGTTTTCGCCGGAGATAAAATGATCTTTATCGGGAAAGTAAAACATGTCGAAATGTTTACCGGAAGCGATTAATGCCCGCGAATACTCTATGGCGTTCTGAAAATGGACATTATCATCGGTCGTTCCATGGATGAGCAACAACTTTCCCTGTAACTGCGAAGCAAGAGCAACCGCCGAGCCAGCAGTGTATCCCGATGCATTCTGTTGCGGTGTCCGCATAAAACGTTCGGTATAAACAGTGTCATAAAACCGCCAATCAGTCACAGGTGCAATGGCTACTCCTGCTTTAAAAACACCATTCCCCCGGCTCATACTCATCAAAACATTGTAGCCTCCGTAACTCCAACCCCAGATGCCAATACGGCTACCGTCTATATAAGGAAGTGTAGCCAGATAGCGTGCAGCGGATGCCTGATCATCCGACTCTTTTATACCCAAATTCATGTAGGTTTGCTTTCGAAACTCTTCGCCGCGCGCGCCGGTTCCCCGTCCGTCAACCGATACAACCAAAAAACCTTCGTTCGCCAGAGCGTAGTGCCAGTCTGCACCAAACCGGTCCAGCACCTGCTGCGAATTAGGGCCGCTGTACTGTATCATAACCACCGGATATTTTTTAGAGGCATCAAAATTACGGGGTTTAATAATCCAACCGTTCAACTGTGTGATGCCATCGGCGGCAGGGATGCTGATAAACTCTTTATTAGGGAATTGTGCAGATGTCCACAGGGCCGCCGCCTGCTTATTATCTTCGAGGACGCGAAGTTCCTTACCGGTGGCGTCATGTACAGTAATGAGGGTGGGTGTATGGGTATCCGAAAACCGGTTGATGAAAAACTTGCCGTTACTGCTGAACGACGCATTATTATAACCCTGCCGCACGGATAGCTTTTGCGGTTGACCCTTATCAATATTTACCCTGTAGATATTCCGGCGAAGGGGACTTTCATCGGCAGCCTCATAGAAAACCGTTTGGGTCTGCGCGTCCACCGCCAGGAGATTTGTCACATCGAAAGGGCCCGTAGTCAGCTTTTTTTGCAACGTTCCCGTGTAACCGTAAATATAAATATGGCTGTATCCCTCTTTTTCCGACACGTATGTAAAACGGTTGGGTAAGAAATGGATTCCGTTGAGCAGTTCAGCATCAACGTAATATTTGTTTTCTTCCCTAAGAATGAGTTTAGCAACTGTTGTTCTTGGATTTACAAAAAACATATCAAACCGGTTCTGATTGCGGTTCAGGGTCATAGCCACCAGTTCTTCGGCATTTCCGGTGAAAGTTATCCGCGGTATATAACCGTCTAGATCCAAAGGGACATCCATTTTACGGGTCGTACGGGCATCGATATCAAAAACACGCAATTCTACCGATGAGTTTTTCTCGCCCGGCTTGGGGTATTTGTAGGTATAAAACCCGGGATAAAGTTCCTGGTTAAAAGTTTGAAACTGATATTGACGGACTTGCGACTCATCTGAACGAACAAAAGCCAATAACTTGCTATCGGGTGAAAATTCCATTAACCGGGTGGTAGCAAATTCTTCTTCGTAAACCCAATCGGTGGCTCCGTTGATAACTTTGTTGGTTTCACCGTCTTTGGTAACCTGAGATTCTGTATCAAAATCGAATTTGGCAAGCCAGATATTGTTGTCGCTCACGTAAGCCAGCATTTTCCCGTCGGGAGAAAACGTAGGGATCATCTGTTTGGAAGGATTCTGCGTAAGTTTACGTACCAGGTTGCGACGGACGTCGTGATAGTAATAAGTTGCCTTGAACGAGTGGCGGTAGATCTGTTCCTTTTCTCTGTAAACCAACACCCTGTTTTCATCCGGACTCACCAGAAATCCTTGAAATGTGTCAAAAGTACATTCTCGTGCCCGACGCGTGTTGAAAAGCGTATCCACCGCATCTCCGGTAGTATAGGAAAACTTAATAACCGCCGTGTTTCCCGGGTCCATCTGGTAGTAATGCATCCCATCGGCCGAAGATTCCATCTGCCGGATATCTTTTGCCGTAAATCGGCCTTCGACGATGTCTTTTAATGTGTAATTTTGTGCATTTAACAGCAAAATGCTGCTTACGAAATAGAGGAATAAAAGTGTCTTTTTCATTATTATATGTTTTGTTCTTTTACCGTTTAATTGCTCTAGCCTGCGAATAAAATCCGTCAATAGATGACTTTATCGATCACAAAAATAAGAATTATATCCGACATTTTTCTGAAGGAGAAAATATCTCAATCGTTAAATAACAGAAACAAGCAACAAAATCACAAAAATTATACCTAATTTTGCAGCGTCATTCTGGAAATAGATGACAGAAAGTCATTTTTATGATTGAACACCAGGGAATCATAACAAGTATATCGGACAAGAAAATATCCGTTAAAATCATACAACAATCGGCTTGCAGTACCTGTCATGCGAAAGGAGCATGTATGGCGGCAGACTCGAAGGAGAAAGTGGTAGAAGTGACGGATGTTACGGGGAAATATAAGATAAATGACCTTGTAATTATTGAGGGAAAAGAATCAATGGGCTATAAAGCGGTTTTGTGGGCTTTTGTTATTCCTGTTTTTATTCTTGTTCTGACAATAATACTTGCCACCTCTTTTTGGAAGTGGGGAGAAACGGAAGCCGCTACCGCTTCCATCCTTGCATTGGTGCCCTATTACCTGGTACTTTATTTTTTACGTCATAAAATGGCCAATTCTTTTAAATTTACTATCAAAAACTACCATTGATACTTAGAATATGAGTGTATTACTTTCTGCTGTAGCCACATTAGGAGCAATCGGAGCCGGAAGCGCCGCCATTCTCTATTTTGTGGGAAGAAAATTTCACGTGGAAGAGGATCCCCGTATCGAAGAGGTGCAGGAAGCGCTTCCTGCAGCCAATTGCGGGGGATGCGGCTTCCCGGGATGTGCCTCGTTTGCCAATGCTTGCGTGAAGGCCGAAACCATGGACGATCTGTACTGCCCTGTTGGCGGACAAGAAACAATGGACAAGGTTGCCGAAATATTGGGAAAAACGGTTGCCACCTCCGCAAAAAAGATTGCGGTTGTCAGGTGTAGCGGTTCGTGCGATGAACGTCCGCAGTTGAATTTATACGATGGGTCTTCCAACTGCGCCATTGCTGCAGCGCTTTACGGTGGAGACACCGGCTGCTCGTTCGGATGCCTGGGATTAGGCGATTGCGAAGAATCGTGCACGTTTGATGCCATCCATATCAATCCTATAACCCGGCTGCCCGAAGTGGTGGAGGACAAATGTACTGCCTGCGGAGCTTGCGTTAAAGCCTGCCCGAAAGACATTATCGAGTTGCGGAAGCAGGGCCCTAAATCGCGCCGTATTTATGTCAGTTGCGTAAACAAAGACAAAGGCGCTGTTGCCAGGAAAGCTTGTAATGTAGCTTGTATCGGTTGCTCCAAATGCCAACAGGCTTGTCCGTTTGAAGCCATTACGATCGAAAATAACCTGGCGTTCATCATCGATGACAAATGTCGTTTATGCCGTAAGTGCGTTCCGGTTTGTCCAACAAACTCGATATTGGAGCTCAACTTCCCGCCGAGGAAAGAAACACCTCCTGCTGTTAAGGAAGAAGCGACGGTAAACGCTTAATTCAAATAAAAAACTCATCCCAAAAAAGTTCTCATCAAGGAGATCCAGGAGTTCTATGTTAAAAACATTTCGTATCGGGGGAATCCACCCTAAAGAAAATAAATTTTCCGCCGGAAAAGCAATTCAACCCATTGCCATACCTGCACAAGTTATTATTCCGCTTACCCAGCACATTGGCGCTCCGTGCCAGCCTGTGGTTAAAAAAGGCGACAAAGTGAAAGTAGGGACCCTTATCGGAAAAACGGTAGGGTTTGTATCTGCAAACATTCACTCGTCTGTTTCGGGGACTGTACTTAAAATTGATAAAGCTCTTGACGTCAGCGGATATAAACGCGACGCCGTGTTTATTCAAGTTGAAGGTGATCAGTGGGAGGAAAAGATTGATTGTTCTGAAACTCTGATAAAAGAATGTACACTTTCTTCTAAGGAAATTATCGACAAGATTTCCGAGGCTGGTGTAGTGGGTATGGGAGGTGCCACTTTTCCCACTCACGTAAAACTGATTCCACCACCAGGAACAAAAGCCGAAACACTTATCGTTAACGCCGTTGAATGTGAGCCTTATCTCACATCCGATCATCAGTTGATGATGGAGAGAACCGAAGAAATACTGGTAGGAACAACCATACTGATGAAAGCCATCAACGTGGACAAAGCGGTCATCGGTATCGAGAACAACAAAAAAGACGCTATCTCCAAATTCACTACTACAGCCAAATCGTACCCGGGAATTACCATACAACCGTTAAAGGTACAATATCCACAAGGCGGTGAAAAACAGCTGATCGATGCCGTTGTTCGTCGTCAGGTCCCTAGCGGCGCGCTTCCCATTTCGGTAGGCGTGGTCGTGCAAAACGTGGGAACAGCTTTTGCCGTTTACGAAGCTGTCCAGAAAAACAAACCGCTCGTGGAGCGCATAGTCACCGTTACCGGAAAAGATGTCAAAAACCCGTGCAACGTGCTTGCCCGGGTGGGAATTCCCGTAAACAACCTGATCGATATAGCAGGAGGGTTGCCCGAAACAACCGGAAAAATAGTGTGTGGCGGCCCTATGATGGGAAAAGCCATTGCGAGTGTGGAAATTCCTGTAACCAAAGGTACCTCGGGAATACTGATTATCCCCACGTTCGAGTCGAAACGAGACAGGATGAAAGACTGTATCCGTTGCACCAAGTGCATACATGTATGCCCGATGGGTTTAAATCCGACACTTTTAATGACTCTGACAGAATACAGTGAATGGGACAGGGCCGAAAAAGGGCGCATAACCGATTGTATCGAATGCGGCTCTTGCAGCTATACCTGTCCGTCCGACCGTCCTCTGCTCGACTATATCCGCCTGGGAAAAGGCAAGGTGATGGGGAACATCAGAGCAAGAAAAAACTGATTTCGGTTTTGTGATTTGAGAACGGCAAAAATTAGAACTAAATACTAACAAATAAATAATATTTCAATTCCCTTTCCGGGGATTCAGGGGTAATATGAACAACAAACTAATCGTCTCCCCATCACCGCATGTGCACAGTGGAGACAGTATCGAAAAAAACATGTACGGCGTACTGATCGCACTTATCCCGGCGTTTCTGGTCGCAATATATGTGTTCCGACTGGATGCTTTGATAATCACGGCTCTGTCGGTATTATTCTGTGTGGGATTTGAATACCTCATTGCCAGGTTCATCCTGAAAACGGAGCCTTCGGTTTTCGATGGTTCTGCCATAATCACCGGTGTATTACTGGCATTCAACGTACCGTCCAACCTACCGGTGTGGATTTTGGCACTTGGGGCACTTTTTTCCATCGGTGTGGTAAAGATGTCGTTCGGCGGATTGGGAAATAATATCTTTAATCCTGCTATTGCAGGGCGTATCTTCCTGTTGATCTCCTTTCCGGCACAAATGACCACGTGGCCTACACCTAGTGTTGGCTCAACAACGGATGCAGTAACATCGGCAACCGTTTTATCAAACCTGAGATTCAATCCCGATTCATTGCCTGCAATAAAGGATATGTTCCTGGGGTTTGAAGGTGGGTCCATCGGGGAAATGAGCGCTTTGGCTCTTTTGTTGGGATTGGCGTATCTGTTGTGGAAAAAAATCATCACTTGGCACATCCCGGTATCGATTATCCTGTCGGTAGCCCTGTTTACGGGAATCTTGTTTATCTTTAATCCTATTCCGATGTTCAACCCGCTTATCCACTTGTTCTCAGGAGGGTTAATGCTGGGAGCCATCTTTATGGCAACCGATTATGTAACGTCGCCAATGACAAAGTCGGGGATGCTCATTTATGGCGTAGGCATCGGATTGATAACTGTTTCTATCCGATTGTGGGGTGCTTACCCGGAAGGGGTTTCATTTGCCATCTTGCTGATGAACGCTTTTACTCCGCTGATCAATAATTACACAACACCAAAAAGATTCGGGGAGGTAGTGAAAAATGGCTAAATTAAAATCTACATTCAAAAATATGTTCCTTTCGTTATCCATAATCAGTTTAGTGGTAGCGGTTTTACTGGCGCAAGTGAACAAAATGACTGCCAAACCCATAGCAGCAGCCAAGGCATTAAAATTAGAAAACGCAATAAAAGAAGTGGTTCCCGAATTCGACAATAATCCGGTTGAAGAAGCCTACAAAATGGCGACACCCAATGGCGACTCGTTATTGGTTTATCCTGCCAAAAAAGGTGACGAGGTTGTCGGTTTTGCTATAAACACTTATTCTAACAACGGATTCAGCGGAAATATACAGTTAATGGTGGGTTTTGACACCAAAGACAGGGTAGTCAATTACGCTGTTCTTTCGCACGCCGAAACTCCGGGACTGGGATCAAAGATGAATGACTGGTTTCGCGATACAGCCAGGCCCAATCAGGTTGTGGTTGGCAGAAACCTGTCGGAAGGAAATTTAAGTGTTTCAAAAGACGGCGGACAAATCGATGCCATCACCGCATCCACCATCACCTCGCGTGCTTTCCTGGAAGCCATAAACAGAGCATATATGGTTTATAAGAAAAGTGATGTTGATTCAAGTGCCACAAAACAAAACAATCCTGACAGCAACCAGGAAGAGGAAGGAGGAGAGAGTCATGAATAACAACTTAAAAGTCATTGTAAACGGGCTTATTAAAGAGAACCCCACGTTTGTGCTTTTGTTGGGAATGTGCCCTACCCTGGCAACAACCAGTTCAGCAATCAACGGAATGAGTATGGGATTGGCAACCATGTTTGTGTTGATTTGTTCCAATGCAGCCATCTCTGCATTAAAAAACCTTATTCCCGATATGGTGCGCATTCCGGCATTCATTGTGGTAATTGCCGCTTTCGTAACAATGGTGGAGATGGTGATGAACGCCTACGTTCCAGCCTTAGCTGCGAGCCTGGGGATTTTCATTCCACTTATTGTGGTAAACTGTATAGTGCTAGGACGTGCTGAAGCGTTTGCGTCCAAAAACAACGTCTTGGCATCGTCTCTCGACGGTTTCGGTATTGGTCTGGGATTTACCCTGGCGCTCACATTGTTGGGCGCTATTCGTGAATTACTGGGAACCGGGAAAGTATTTTCCTTATCCATCTATCCGGAAAATTTTGGTTCACTCATCTTTGTGCTTGCACCGGGTGCGTTTATCGTACTGGGATTTCTGATCGCGGCGTTTAATAAGTTGCAGAAAAAGTAGAACTGGGTTGCCTATTGAAAAATTTCGCTGAGAACGCGAAACTCAAAACAAAAGAAGATTATGGAATACATCGGAATTATAATAGTTGCTATTTTTGTAAACAATATTGTTTACTCGCAATTTTTGGGAATCTGCCCTTTCCTGGGTGTGTCTAAAAAAATAGATACCGCCATCGGCATGGGCCTTGCCGTTACTTTTGTACTGACCATTTCCACCATTGTCACTTTCTTGCTGCAAAAAGGGATTCTCGATCCTTTCGGCCTGGGATACCTGCAAACCATCTCTTTTATTTTGGTTATTGCTGCTTTGGTACAAATGGTAGAAATTATATTGAAAAAGGTTTCGCCATCATTGTACCAGGCGTTAGGGGTTTTTCTGCCGTTAATCACCACCAACTGTGCTATTCTGGGTGTTGCAATTTTGGTTATTCAAAAAGATTTCAACCTGCTGCAATCGGTAGTATTTGCCATTGCTACTTCGCTCGGTTTTGCACTGGCCCTGATTATTTTCTCGGGTGTCCGGGAACAACTCTCCCTGACCAAAGTTCCAAAAGCCATGCAGGGTATTCCTATTGCCCTGATTACTGCCGGAATTATCGCAATGGCCTTTATGGGGTTCTCGGGGATTGACCAGGTATTTAAGTAAGAGTTGCTCTTCTGATTATTAGTCCTCGAAAACAAGTTGTGGGGTTTTCTTACATTCTTTATCCAGCTTAAAAGATGCACTACCTGTTTTTAATCGCGGGATTCAACGCTATTTTTTTTGCATTGCTGCTTTTTCAGAAAAAGATGGCCAGGCACGACAAAATTCTTTTTTGTTGGCTGATTTACCTGGGTTTCTATACAGGTTTTTACGGGCTTTTCTCGCATAAGTTGTTTACCGCTTACCACCTGCTTTCGGCCTCTTTTGTTTCGCTGCTGATGCTGAACGGTCCTTTTTTGTACCTGTATATCTCCTCGCTTATTCAGCATAGCTTCAGGTTAAACACCGGAAGGCTACTGCATTTTCTCCCCTTTCTGCTGTTTAACCTGTACCTGCTTATCGCCTCTTTTTTTCCGGGCATCTCCGAAGGAATCCGGTTAGATCATGTGGAACATGCTTCCAAACCGCCTTTTCTTTTCAACCTTTTCTTAACACTGACGGTTTTATCCGGGCCTGTTTATTTTCTTTCATCCATTCAATTGTTCAAAAAACTGGATATTAATATCTTCAACAACTTCTCTTCCGACACAAACGTCAACCTCAATTGGCTCCGGAAACTTGTTTACTCTTTCGGAATTGTCTGGACGATGCTGATGGTTACAACAACCATTCATCACATCTTTCACCTGTTTTCACTGGCATTCTGTACCGATGGCATTTCTCTTTCTTTGTCCCTTTTTGTTATTCTTATCGGATATTTCGGATTAAAGCAAAAGGAAATCTTTCCGCAGGAAGTTATCGAAGAGAAAAACACCTACGTAACCGCCGATAAAAACAAGGGAAAATATGCAGGCATCCCTATGACCGAAGAGGAATTGAACGATTGTGCAGAAAAGATCAGTCATTTTGTGGAAACGGAAAAAGCGTACCTCAATCCCGACCTGTCACTTCCTCAATTGGCAGAAACACTTGATGTGCCTTCACACCACCTCTCACGGGTAATAAACGACCAATTCGGTGTAAATTTTTTCAACTTTATCAATAGGTACCGGATAGAAGAAGTAAAAGCTAAAATAGGCAATCCTGAATTTCAAAATTTATCCATACTTGGAATTGCCTACGATAGTGGATTCAACTCCAAATCGGCCTTCAATAGGGTTTTCAAGAAAATGGAAGGCATGACGCCATCGGAATATAGAAAGCAAATACCGAAATAGCATCAGGCCGATTAACATAACGCACAAAAAAACCATTGCTATAATAGGATGCTCCATTGCCTTTGCGGAAAATAAATGCCAATCGTTAAACCATCCGTCGTATTGTTTGTCTTAAAGGTAAACAAAACGATGTTTCACCCATTAATACTTACAGATATGAAAAAGTTAATAAACACCATCTTGATCGCCCTTGTAGCAACATTACTTACATCCTGCATGGCTCTTCAAGGCGGGGCTTATGCTCAAAACGGTTACGACAGGGATTACGGTTATTACGACGATGATGACTATTACGGTGATGATGACTATTATTACGGTGATAACAACTACGATAACCGGGACGGAGTAAGCATTCAGGTTTTTTATAATACCCTGCGACCTCACGGCAGATGGATGAGACACAGCAGTTACGGTGAGATCTGGATACCACGAGTGGGACGCAATTTCCACCCCTATGCGACCAATGGATATTGGGTGATGACCAACTACGGAAACACCTGGGTATCCGATTTTTCCTGGGGCTGGGCACCTTTCCACTACGGACGGTGGTTCTACGATGACTACTACGGATGGGCTTGGATTCCTGGATATGAGTGGGCACCTGCCTGGGTAACTTGGAGAACTGGCGGCGGATACTACGGATGGGCTCCCATGGGTCCCAGGATGGGAATCAACATACACATCAATCTGCCTATAAACTACTGGGTTTTCTTACCGAACAGGTATATGTATCATAGAAACATGCACAGATACTATCCCGGAAGAAATTTCCACCACAACATTTACAACAAAACCACCATCATAAACAACACCTATGTTTACAACAACAACCGCTACTATAGCGGCCCCACCGCCAACGAATACCGCAGTACTACCGGAAGAAGCGTGAATGTACGCACATTGGAAACGAATGGACGTTCAGGCAGGACAGCGGTTAACGACAGATCTGTAAGCGTATACACCCCGGGGAACTCGAGGAGCGGCGGAGGCGGAAATGTTTCGAGATCGGGGAACACAAGCCCGGCAACAAGAGGAACGGTTAACTCCGGTGCACGCAGCAGCGAAGTAAACAGAAACGCAACCACAAGGACCGCAGGAACTTCAAATCGTGAAGCAATAAACAACCGCCCGGACAACAACCGGAATACTCCGGCCCGAAGCAGCAACTCAACCCGCGAAATAAACAATTCACGCTCATCAAACGGTGGTTCTTCGAGAACTGTAGCACCTCAGCAAACATCCAAAAGCCGGAATGCCAACGTAAGCAGAAGCAGCAGTTCGTCCTCTTCTTCCAGAAGCAATGAAGCAACAGTAAGGTCACAGCGCTCTTCCGGCTCGAACTCAAGAAGTAACGCCGCAGTGAGATCGCAAAGCTCATCCAGCTCAAGGAACAGCGGGTCTGTAGCATCAACGAGAGACAATGAAAACAGCTCTACCAGGTCTTCTTCAGGACGCAGATAGCAGGTCTCAACATATAAATAACGAAAGCCGCTAAAATTAGCGGCTTTCGTAGTGTTTAGCGGTAACGCTAAACCGTTCTATTTCGCATAACTCACCGCTCTTGTTTCACGGATCACGGTAATTTTCACCTGGCCGGGATAAGTCATATCGGTTTGTATTTTCTTGGCAATTTCTGCGGATAATTTTTCCGTATCCTGATCATCGAGCTTGTCTGCTCCAACAATAACCCGTAATTCCCGGCCGGCCTGAATAGCATAAGTTTTCACCACACCTGGATACGAAAGCGCGAGGTTTTCCAGGTCGTTCAGTCGTTTCATGTACGCTTCCACTATTTCGTGCCTTGCACCGGGACGCGCCCCCGAAATAGCGTCACAAACCTGAACGATCGGTGCCAGGAGAGTAGTCATCTCCACCTCATCGTGGTGCGAGCCGATAGCGTTGCATATATCGGGTTTTTCCTTGTATTTCTCCGCCAGTTTCATTCCAATCATAGCGTGTGGCAGTTCCGGCTCATCATCCGGCACCTTGCCAATATCGTGCAGTAATCCGGCACGTCTGGCTTTTTTGGGATTCAATCCAAGCTCAGCAGCCATAATGGCGCAAAGGTTAGCCGTCTCACGAGAGTGTTGAAGCAGATTTTGTCCGTAGGAGGAACGGTATTTCATTTTCCCGATCAAACGGATCAACTCGGGATGCATCCCATGGATTCCCAAATCAATAACCGTACGCTTACCGGTTTCAACGATCTCTTCCTCAATCTGTTTCTTCACTTTAGATACCACCTCCTCGATCCTTGCAGGATGAATACGTCCATCTGCAACAAGTTGATGGAGCGACAGGCGGGCAATTTCACGACGAACAGGGTCAAAACCCGATAAAACAATCGCCTCGGGAGTATCGTCCACAACAATTTCCACCCCCGTTGCGGCTTCCAACGCCCGGATATTTCGTCCCTCACGCCCGATAATACGCCCTTTTACTTCATCGGAATCGATATGAAAGACCGTAACAGCATTCTCAATTGCGGTTTCTGTCGCCACACGCTGGATACTTTGAACTACAATACGTTTAGCTTCTTTGTTTGCCGTCATTTTAGCCTCTTCCATAATCTCGTTGATGTACGATTGAGCGTTGGTCTTGGCCTCTTCCTTGACAGATTCAACCAAACGCTCCCTGGCTTCATCGGCCGAAAGTCCCGAAATTGTTTCCAACTGTTCAACAGACTGGCGATAAACTTTCTCCAGCTCAGCACTTTTCTTGTCCAACAGTTCTTGCTGATTCTCCAGATTAACACGAAGAGTGTCAATCTCGTTTCCTTTTTTACCCAGCTCTTCCTGCCGTTGATTCAACGACATCTCTCGTTGTTTCAACCGGTTTTCGGTAATTTGTATTTTCGATGTACGTGCATTGGCCTGCTTTTCAGCTTCAGCCTTCATCGAAATAATTTCCTCTTTAGCTTCCAGTAATTTATTTTTTCTGATTACCTCAGCATCTTTCTCGGCATCACTCAAAATATTCTGAGCACGCGAATTTGCTGCCTTACCGGTTAAGTACCAGGCAATAACTGCTCCGATAACTATTCCGATAACTCCTACAACTATTTCCATATTTCTGATTATTAATGATTTATAAAATCCCCGCTTTCAATTTATCCAATCAAAAACGAGAGATGGTTCTACTTTATTTTTATGTTGAATCTTGTTAAAAAAAATCGCACTGTCCACGGATTGATTAAAATCACCCGTGAAAAAGTGCGATGTGAGTTGGCCCTGACAATCAGGATTCTGTTCTATTTCTTTAGAAAAAGATCCAGTTCTTTTATCAGCGTACTGATTGTATCCTCATAGGGTTTCGTATTATTCTTACTTTCAATAGAAAAATTCTCCACCAATGCCTGTATAGCAGTCATAGCCATAAAGTCTTGTACGATTAAATCGGGATTTCCACCAAACTTAACCCTGTACTGATTGATCTTATTGTGTATTGTCTTGGCAGCTTTTCTGAAAGCTTCCTCTTCCGATTGTTTGATCTTCAGTGGATACTTCCGGCCGTCAATTTCCAACGTTAATAAAAACTTTTCGTCGCCCATAGCATAAATTTCCCGTTTTTAACTGTTCAATAAATTTATGCATTTATCAACTTCTCGCACTAATTTGGACAGCTTGTTTTTGGCAACTCTCACATCCACCGATGCCGCAGTAATGGTTCTTGCCGTTTTTAAACTATCGTATTTTGTTTTCAACTGATTAAGTTGCTCTGTTTTTTCAACTAACTGTTGTTGAATAACCTGTAAATCAGATTTTAGTCGAATATTCTCTTCTTTAAGAGTGTCGCACATGAACATCACCTGTCTCACACGAAACTCCAGATCAGTCAACAACTTTCTTTTCTCTTCAGTCATAGAAAAACAAAAACTCACGCAAATATAGTCATTGCTCTCATTTTTTACAACTTTTTGTAAGTTATTTTTCATAAATTCATTCCCTTGCGCTAAATACTGAAAAGTTTGGTGGAGATTTTGTAAATTTGTGATTCATTGACCTTCAAAAAGGTTTATATTTATTGCCTGGCACTGCGGTAACCAGGGGGCGGCATTATGCCTGTCTCATCTAACGGGCAACCCATAAAACATCCAGATATCTCATATTTAGTTGTATGAGGGGCAGCAGCTAATGCATACGAAAATTAAACAATAAATAAGAATGAGCGAGATCAAGATAACCGTCAGCGACGAAATTTTCCGGGCTTGTCCCGAGTTTTGCTTCTCTGCCATAATCTGCAGGGTAAAAAATTCCCCTCACAACGAAAAATTATGGAAAGAGGTGGAGGTATTTTCGACAGATTTCCGGGCAAGGTATAAAATGGAAGATATAAACAAAAGAAAAGCAATTTTTGCCACGCGACAGGTGTATAAAAATCTGGGAAAAGATCCTAACCGGTACCGGCCATCGGCAGAAGCATTGTGCAGACGGATAATTAAGGGTATAGATTTATATCCGATCGATACGTTGGTAGATCTGATAAATTTTGTTTCGCTGAAAACCGGATATTCCATCGGAGGGTTTGATTATGATAAAATTCAGGGTAATCTGGTTTTGGGCATTGGAACAGCCGGAGAAAAATTTGAAGCTATTGGCCGTGGTTTGTTAAACATCGAAGGATTGCCTGTCTACCGGGATGAAGTTGGGGGAATAGGCACACCTACCAGCGACGAAGAACGCACAAAAATAACCGGGGAAACAACCCACCTGTTGATGATTATAAACGGATATTCCGGAAGAGAAGGCCTGGAGGAAGCAACAGACTTTTCAGTGGAGTTGTTGAAAAAATATGCGGGGGCGGAAGAAATTATCCTTTCCTCAACAAAATCCTAAAGGTGGTCCCTTTTCCGATTTCTGACTGCTTAACAAAAATTTTTCCCTCGTGATAGTTCTCCACTATACGTTTGGCTAGGGATAACCCTAATCCCCATCCCCGCTCCTTGGTGGTGAATCCGGGCTGGAAAATACGGTTGAATTTCGATTTTGAAACGCCTTTTCCCGTGTCGGAGATATCAAGAAAGCAATGCCTCCCTTTTTCGCCCATTGAATAAGTAATAATACCTTCTCCTCCCATTGCATCAACAGCGTTTTTAGTCAGGTTCTCGATTACCCAACTGAACAACGATTCATTCAGTTGTACCATTGTTGAAGATTCGGGAAAATCGAAAATCAACCGCACTTTATCGGATATCCGATTCTCGAGATAGGCAACCGATTGTTTTACTGCATCTTGCAAAGTCACAGGCTTTATGTCGGAAACGGATCCGATTTTCGAAAATCGTTCGGCAATGACCTCCAACCGATACACATCCTTACCCATTTCGTTTATCAAAGCAGGATCGAGCCCTTTCAGCTTTAAATACTCCGTCCACGCTATCAACGACGAGATAGGCGTTCCCAACTGATGAGCCGTCTCTTTCGACAATCCAGCCCATACCTTGTTCTGCTGTGCTTTTTGTGAGCTCATGAGAGCAAAAAAAGCTAACGCTATAAAAATAGAAATCACCAACAACTGTACATACGGATATATCTGCAAACGTTTAAGAATAAAAGAATCATCAAAATAAACAGACTGATTGAGTTCCTCAAGTTCAATGGGATCGTGTTTTACAGCAAACTCCCCTGTTTTTTTCAGCAAAAACCCTTGAGTGTCTTTTTCAGGTAGTTTTATGTTATTCGCAGAAAGGGTATTACTGGTTTTATCGTACAAGATTACAGGAATGGTCTTGTTACTTTGCAGAATCTGCAATACCAGATTCATGTCGCTGCTTTCATCGCTTTTGGATAACAACTCTGTTGCCGCAGCCCAGATCTCAACTTTATTCCTTTCCTCTTTGGCCAATCCTTTTACAAGCGTGTTCGAGAAGACAAGCGAAACAAGGGCAATCACAGTTGCAACAGCTATAAAAGCATATCTCACAGGTTGCCGGGATTCGAATAAAAAGTTCATCCGTTCATTTGCTTTAGTTGTTTACAAAGTAACGAAAAAAGGTTCGATTTATTGAATAAGCAATTATTTTATAACAAACTTCACTTTTTATTCGTGCTTCTCCATAAAATTTGTATTTTTGTGCACGAACACAGAAATACTTTTTTAATTTAACTCAAGATGAAGAAATTAGTTTTTTTGCTGACGGGAATTTTGGTTTCCCTGTTGATCCATGCACAACAACGACCCGACCCGCAACCGGCGCCGGACACATTCGAAAAATTTAAAGTGGGAATGGCCGGGTATACATTTGTAAAATTTGACTTGGACAAGACATTGGAAATCATGCAGAAATGCGATGTTCGCTACCTTTGCATCAAAGATTTTCATTTGCCGATGAACAGTACCGATGAACAGATTGCGGCTTTTCACGCCAAGCTGAAAGCCAAAAACGTGACAGGCTATGCTGTTGGCCCCGTTTATATGCGGTCGCAGGAAGAAATTGACAAAGCGTTTGAGTATGCGAAACGTGTGGGAGTGAAAATGATCGTCGGGGTTCCCAACTATGATTTACTGCCTTACGTCGATAAAAAAGTGAAAGAGTACGATTTCAAGTATGCCATTCATCTTCACGGACCAGACATGCCCCTTTATCCCGACGCCGATGATGTCTGGAAGAACGTAAAAGATCTTGATCCACGCATCGGGATGTGTCTGGATATTGGCCATGACCGCCGTAATGGAAAAGATCCTGTGAAAGACCTGAAAAAATACCGGTCCCGAGTTTTTGATGTGCATATCAAGGATGTGACCGGAGCCACGAAACAAGGCTATTCCGTTGAAGTAGGCCGGGGAATACTGGATATTCCGGCGTTTGTAAAAATGCTCAGAAAAGTAGGATACGAAGGCGTTTGTAGCTTGGAACACGAGCGTAACATGAATGATCCGTTTCTGGGCATTGCCGAATCCATCGGATATTTCCGTGGGGTAATAGCTGCCACAAAATAAATATGATCACGTTCCTGATAATCGGAATAACATCGGTAATTTCCATAGCTGCTTTCGGCAACTATACGATGATGGATAAATTCATTTTCAGGCCCACAGAAGCAGGTCGCGGACAATGGTATCGTTTCTTCACGTATGGTGTATTACACGCCGACTATACGCACCTTATATTCAATATGTTCACGCTCTATTTTTTTGGCGGCGATATAGAGCGTGCTTTTAAAGCAACATTTGGAGGACAGACAGGAGTTTTCTATTACCTGCTGCTCTACGTAACCGCCCTGCCCGTATCCATTCTCCCCACTTACCTTAAACAGAAAAACAACAACAGTTACCGGGGAGTGGGTGCGTCCGGGGCGGTTTCAGCAATAATTTTCGCATATATTCTCATAAACCCGATGAATTTCATGGGAGTCCTATTTATCCCGGTATGGCTACCCGCTTTCCTTTTCGGAACGATTTTTTTGCTTATTTCTGTTTCACTTGACAAAAAGCAATCCAAAGGGATCAATCACTCGGCACACATAACCGGCGGTTTGTACGGAATAGCTTTTATGGTAACGGTTTTTATCGCATTTGCCAACATCAACCTGGTAAGCGAGTTTGCAGACAAAGTAAAAATCGATTCAATATACCATCTTATCCGGATAGGTTATTGATTCGTAAAATCACAACATGTATAAACATTTTTGGCTAATTTTGCAGGAAAATGTTCATCCATGAATTTGAAAAGCGACAACAAATCCCTGCATTGGAGAGTATTGGGAAGCGAATACCTGCATCAGGAACCCTGGTTAACGGTCAGAAAAGAGCAACTGCAATTGCCCAACGGAAATATCGCTCCCGAATATTACGTCTTGGAGTACGCCAATTGGGTAAATACGATTGCTATAACCCGCGAGAAAAAATTTGTACTGGTGAAGCAGTACAGGCATGGAATCAGACAGGTTTGCTACGAACTGTGTGCCGGGGTATGCGAAAACAGCGACCGGTCGCCACTCGAATCGGCAAAACGGGAGTTGATGGAAGAAACCGGCTACGGAAAAGGGAAATGGAGCGAATTTATCTGTGTTTCTCCCAACGCAAGCGCAAACACAAACCTCTCCTACTGTTTTATCGCTGAGGATGTGGAAAGGATAAATGACCAGGCACTAGAAGACTCCGAAGACCTTACGGTGCATCTCTTTTCTCTTGATGAAGTAAAAGAGTTGCTGATGAACGGAGAAATTATTCAGGCTACCATGGCTGCTCCTTTATGGAAATACATGGCTGTAAACAAGTTACTATGAAAGATGCCGCCTTATACCTGATTCCCACAACGCTGGGAGACACGCCGGTCAACCAGGTTTTACCATCGTACAACCTCCGGATCACTTCCGATTTACGCCATTTCATCGTAGAAAACGTACGAACAGCACGTAGATTTCTGAAGCAATGCAATCCTGAAATCGATATCGATTCCCTTGCTTTCTACGAGTTGAACGAACATACCGACCGGCATCGTATTTCAGCGTACCTGAAACCCATCCGGCAGGGAGAAAGTGTGGGAATTATCTCCGAAGCAGGCTGTCCGGCCATAGCCGATCCGGGAGCTGATGTAGTGGCTATTGCACAAAGCGAAAGAATAAAAGTTGTACCGCTGGTTGGCCCGTCATCCTTACTCATGGCGATGATGGCATCGGGATTCAACGGGCAAAGCTTTGCTTTTCACGGCTACCTGCCCATTGAATCCGGCGAGCGGATAAAAACACTTAAGAAACTGGAGAACAGGGTATATTCCGAAAATCAAACGCAGCTTTTTATCGAAACACCCTACCGCAACAAAAAGCTGGCAGAGGATATTTTACAGCACTGCAAACCTCAGACACTGTTATGTATCGCGATGAATATCTCCTGCGAGGATGAATACATTGCAACAAGACCGGTGAAGGCCTGGAAAGGCAATTTGCCCGATATGCACAAGAAACCGTGCGTATTTCTTATATACAGATAGGCGCTATAAGCAATAAACCCATAACCCGAATGAACATTCAACACGACATCCAACTTCAACCCTACAATTCTTTTAAAACAAAAGCGCTGGCTAAACTTTTCGCGCAACCGTCAACCATTACCGAATTGCAGGAAATTCTCTCCAGCTACAAAACCGAAAAGAAGTTGGTTATCGGAAGCGGATGCAACCTGTTTTTCACCCGAGATTTCGACGGGCTGATTATCAAACCCGAAATCCACGGCATCCGTGTTTTAGAGGAAAATGCCGATTGGGTAGAAATTGAAGCAGGGGCAGCGGAAGATTGGGACAACTTTGTGGAGTTCTGTGTTTCTCGCGGTTATTCGGGAGTGGAAAACCTATCGCTTATCCCCGGAACTGTAGGAGCGGCCCCCATACAAAACATCGGTGCTTACGGAGCCGAAGTAAAAGACGTAATCACGTACGTGAAAACAGTGGAAGCCTCAAGTGGCAAAATTGAAAGTTTCTCCAACACAGCATGCAATTTTTCCTATCGAAACAGCATCTTCAAGCAGACCCGTAAATTTGTGGTAACCTCGTCGGTTTTCAGGTTGCAAAAAGCATTTACGTATGTAGAAAAATATGCAGACCTGAACCTGGAACTGAAAAACAATTTCCACCCCTCTTTATCCCAGGTAAGGGAAGCCATTATCCGGATCCGCACCCGCAAATTACCCAACCACCTTGAATTGCCTAACGCGGGGAGTTTCTTCAAAAATCCCATTTTATCAAAACCGCAAAAGGAAAAACTGCTCACACTCCTACCCGATGCGCCAATATACAATATCGGAGACAACGGTTTTAAGACCTCGGCGGCATACCTTATCGAGAAAACGGGATGCAAAGGAAAACGGAAAGGCAACGTGGGCATTTACGAAGGTCACGCGCTGATTGTCGTGAATTACGGAACCGAAAACGGGGAGGAAATACTGAGTTTCGTTCAGGACATTCAAAACGAGGTACAATGTAAATTCCACATTATGCTGGAGCCGGAGGTCTGGATTTTTTAACAAAGGGCAGAAAATGCCGGCCGTATTTTCCTAAACAACGATTATTTCAAAAGAAAACCCTAAATTTGCACAAATCGAAAATCAACGTATGTCATCATTTATTATCGAAGGCGGACACCGGCTAAAAGGCGAAATATTTCCTCAGGGAGCAAAAAACGAAGCATTACAGGTAATCTGCGCCACACTGCTTACCGATGAAGAGGTTGTTATTGAAAACATCCCCGATATCCTGGATGTGAACAACCTTATAGCATTGCTTAAAGATATGGGTGTGGAAGTGCAAAAATTAAGCCCGGACACCTATTCGTTCAGAGCTTCAGCTATTGATTTGGAGTTCACGAAGACCGAAGATTACATGAAAAAAATCGCCGCCCTGCGTGGTTCAATTATGATAATTGGCCCACTTTTGGCACGATTCGGGAAAGCGATCGTCCCCAAACCTGGAGGCGACAAAATCGGGCGGCGGCGTTTGGATACACATTTCAACGGAATCATGAAGCTGGGGGCCGAACTGGTTTTCGATGAAAAAAAACAACTTTTTTCCCTTTCCGCCAACCACCTGCGCGGGCAATACATCCTGCTGGAAGAGGCATCGGTTACCGGAACCGCTAACTTGCTGATGGCTGCCGTGTTTGCAGAAGGAGAAACCATTATCTATAATGCCGCCTGTGAACCTTATGTGGAGCAATTGAGCAAGATGCTGGTAAGGATGGGGGCAAAAATCGAAGGGATAGGTTCTAACCGGCTCACCGTAAAAGGAGTTACAAGACTGGGGGGTTGCCGCCACAAACTGCTGCCCGATATGATCGAGGTCGGCAGCTTTATTGGAATGGCAGCGATGACTGCTTCTGAAGTAACCATAAAGAACGCGTCGATAGAAAATCTGGGAATTATTCCCGAAAGTTTCCGCAGGTTGGGTATCGCTGTTCAGCAACAGGGCGATGATTTATACATTCCGCCCCAGGAACATTACACCATCGAATCGTTTATAGACGGTTCCATCCTGACTATTGCCGATGCACCGTGGCCCGGCCTTACCCCTGACTTACTGAGCGTCATGCTTGTTGTTGCCACCAAAGCCGAAGGGTGCGTGCTGATCCACCAGAAAATGTTTGAAAGCCGCCTGTTTTTCGTAGACAAGCTTATCGATATGGGGGCTCAGATTATTTTATGTGACCCGCACCGGGCAACAGTTATCGGGTTAGGTGATCGATTCCGCCTTCGTGGGATGACCATGATCTCGCCCGATATCCGCGCCGGGATCTCGCTCCTTATTGCGGCGATGAGCGCCAAGGGCAAAAGCATCATTCATAATATCGACCAGATAGACCGGGGCTATCAGGATATTGACTTACGGTTGAATAAGCTGGGAGCAAATATTGAGAGGACATGAAACAGGAAGCTTGAAGTCTGTTAACACAAGGTAAGGCATCCGGCTAATTAATTTATAGAACGCAAAATTTGCTTTTTCCCCAACTCTTTTGTTACTTTGCACCGTATTATTATCAACGGAATTAACCTGTCAAAAGTTTAGAAACTTGTTTTTCAAAAACTCGATTGAAAAAACACACAAAGAAGTTAAAGATTTACAAATCAAGACATTTATTATGATTAATGAAACTGTAATTACAGATTTGAAGCAGGTAACGATACGGTTTTCCGGTGACTCGGGTGACGGGATGCAGTTAACCGGGACGTTATTTTCCACTTTGTCTGCCATTTTTGGAAATGAAATCGCCACTTTTCCCGATTATCCGGCAGAAATTCGCGCACCGCAAGGCACGTTAAACGGAGTTTCTGGTTTTCAGGTCCGTGTAGGATCGAAAGATATTTACAACGCGGGAGATAAAGCCGACGTATTGGTCGCGATGAACCCCGCTGCACTGAAAGTCAACCGCCAGCACTTGAAAAAAGGATCGATCGTCATTTTTGATACCGATTCCTTCACACGAAAAGACCTGGAGAAAGCGCTCTTCAAAACAGAAGATCCTTTTGCAGAACTTAACCTCAAGGACGTTCAACCTATTCCGGTGGCCATCACATCGATGACCAAAGACTCACTGGCAGACAGCGGAATGGAAAACAAGGATATTTTACGAAGCAAGAACATGTTTTCGCTGGGCATCGTTTGCTGGCTCTTTAACCGGCCGATTGAGATTGCCGAACAACTGCTGAAAGATAAATTCAAGAAAAGACCAAAACTGGTCGAAACCAATATAAAAGCATTAACAGACGGATATAACTACGGAAACAACATACACCTGACAGCTACCACCTACCGTATCGACACCGTAGAAACCGGAAAGGGTTTTTATACCGATATAAACGGAAATACCGCCACAGCATACGGACTAATCGCAGCCGCCGAAAAAGCCGGAGTAAAACTTTTTCTCGGTTCCTACCCCATTACGCCGGCCACCGATATCTTACAGGAACTCTCCGCAAGGAAAGATCTGGGTGTAAAAGCATTGCAGATGGAAGATGAAATTGCCGGAATCTGTACCGCCATCGGCGCCAGCTTTGCCGGAAGCCTGGGTGCAACCTCCACTTCAGGTCCGGGGTTGTCGCTCAAAAGCGAAGCACTTGGACTAGCGGTGATGACCGAACTGCCGTTGGTTGTGGTTGATGTACAGCGTGGCGGTCCATCAACGGGAATGCCCACCAAGAGCGAACAAGCCGATTTGTTTCAGGCTCTGTACGGGAGAAACGGCGAAAGCCCCCTAGCGGTGATAGCGGCCACCACCCCCACCGATTGTTTCGACAGTGCCTACTGGGCATCGAAAATTGCCTTGGAACATATGACTCCGGTGGTTTTACTTACAGACGGGTATATTGCCAACGGTGCATCAACGTGGAAGATTCCAAACCTCGAAGAATACCCCACTATCACCCCTCCTTACGTTCAGAAGAACTTCAACGAAAGTGCCGAAAACTGGAAACCCTATCTCCGCGACGAAGAAACGCTGGTAAGGTACTGGGGTGTCCCGGGCACCGAAGGATACATGCACCGCATCGGAGGACTGGAAAAAGATTATTTCACGGGTGTGATATCGTCCAATCCCGAAAACCACCAACTGATGGTAGATACCCGTAAGGCAAAAATAAAAAAGATAGCCGACTTCATCCCCGAACAAGCGGTCATCGGCAATAAAGATGCCGACACGCTTATCGTTGGATGGGGAGGAACTTACGGCCATTTGCTGGAAGTAATGATGCGCATTCAGGATAAAGACAGAAAAGTAGCCCTCGCGCACTTCAGGTTTATCAATCCGTTGCCACGCAACACGTACGATATTTTGAAGAAATACAAAACCATTATCGTTGCCGAGCAAAATACCGGCCATTTTGCTTCCTATTTACTGAGCCAGTTCGATGATATTAAGGTACACCGGTTCAATCGGGTGGAAGGACAACCTTTCAGCGTAAGTGAGCTGGTGGATGAGTTTATTAAAATTATGGGAGACAACTAAAAATTAAATGTATGGAAACAGCAACAGCAGAAAAAATACAAGCAAAATATACCCAAAAAGATTATAAAAGTGAAGTAAATGTACGTTGGTGTCCGGGTTGCGGAGACTTTGCCATTTTAAGCTGTGTGCATAAAGCCATGGCAGAACTGAACATCCATCCACACGAGACGGTGGTGGTCTCGGGGATTGGCTGTTCATCGCGTTTGCCCTACTACATGAACACCTACGGATTTCACGGGATTCACGGCCGTGCCGCAGCCATCGCCACCGGAGTGAAAGTATCCAACCCCAACCTGAATGTTTGGGTGGCAACCGGCGACGGCGATTCACTGGCAATCGGTGGAAACCATTTTATCCACACCGTCCGGAGAAATGTAGACATCAACATCATCTTGTTTAACAATAAGATTTACGGGCTTACCAAAGGACAGTACTCCCCCACTTCCGATCGTGGATTTGTATCCAAATCCTCGCCTTTCGGAACAGTGGAAGATCCTTTCCGTCCGTCAGAACTTTGTTTCGGAGCACGGGGGACATTCTTCGCCAGAGCCATTGACGTGGACATGAAGAACACCACCGAGATAATGGTAGCCGCAGCCAGACACAAAGGAACATCCGTGGTGGAAGTATTGCAGAACTGCATCATTTTCAACGATGGTATTCACAATAAGATTGCTGATCGCGCGTGGAAAGCCGAGAAAACAATTATGCTGAAACACGGCGAGAAAATGATTTTCGGACTTGAGAACAATCGGGGGATTGTCCTGGATGGATGGAACTTAAAAGCTGTTACTATCGGCGAAGAAGGATATACAATGGATGATATTCTGGTTCACGATGCCTCCTCTACTGACAATGCATTACACATTAAGCTCAGCCTGATGGGTTACGACAATGATCTCCCGGTGGCGTTGGGCGTTATCCGCTCAGTGGATTCGCCATCATACGAAGCCGAATACGAGAATCAGATTGCCGAAGTACAGAAGAAAGCAGCCAAAAAGTCATTTACCGATTTTCTGATGAGCTCTTCCCATATCTGGGAAATGAAATAACAAAACAAAAGGGCGTTGTAGAATAAATAGGGCAATTTCAAAAAGAGATTGCCTCATTTTTTTTCAGGTTTTTTCACTCCGATAGAAAATTTATCACAGCGTATCAACCTCATGTAAGGGTAGCGTTTTGCACAATCCGGTTTGACTTAAACTGCTTTTCTAAACAAAATTGTTGCAAAGCGTGAACAAAATCATCATCTTTACAGTTTGAATAAATTAACTACAACAACTGATCGATGGATACCCGCAAAGAGTTAAATTTTATGGATATTGGAGCCATAGAAGAATTGTATAAACAGTATATGGAAAATCCGGAAAGTGTCGATGAAAGCTTTCGTTTTTTCTTTCAGGGTTTTGATTTAGCCACCAGGCATTTCCCTGCCAAGCCACAGGAAATAAAGGGGGATGTCGGAGTTTCCACCAAGGAAATAGCCGTAATGAACCTCATTACCGGATACAGGCGCCGGGGACACCTGTTTACCAAAACCAATCCGGTCCGTTCGCGTCGTCAATATTCACCTACACTCGATCTGGATAATTTCAATCTTTCCGAAAGCGATCTGGACAAGGAATTTGAAGCCGGGAAAGAGATCGGAATCGGCAGAGCAACCTTGAGAGAAATTGTCGAACATTTAAGTGAGACCTATTGTAAATCCATCGGCGTGGAATACCGTTACATGACGAAACCGGAAATCGTGCAATGGTTACAACAAAAAATGGAAAGCAGCAGAAACCAGGAAACCCTTCCCAACGAAAAAAAACTGCACATCCTCAACAGCCTGATCGAAGCATCGGGGTTTGAAGATTATATGCACAGAAAGTACGTGGGGCAAAAACGGTTTTCGCTGGAAGGCTCGGAAGCTATTATTCCAGCCCTGGACGCCATCGTTTCTCACGGAGGATCGTACGACGTAAACGATATTGTAATAGGAATGGCCCACCGGGGAAGGCTCAACGTACTGACAAATATCATGAAAAAGCCGTACTCCCAGGTTTTTCGCGGGTTTACCGCTGAAAACTACGGAGAAGAGATAAAGTACGGCGACGTAAAATATCACCTGGGGTATAACAATACTATCGATTACGAGGGACGAAAAATTTCCGTCAGCTTGGCACCCAACCCTTCCCACCTGGAAGCAGTAGGTCCTGTGGTGGAAGGAATTGCCAAAGCCAAGTTGGAACAGGAACATGATTTTCAATACAATCAGGTGTTACCCATTTTGATACACGGTGATGCCGCCATTGCCGGACAAGGAGTTGTTTACGAGACCATCCAGTTCTCAAAACTGGATGGATACAAAACAGGAGGAACCATCCATATCGTAATAAACAACCAGGTGGGGTTCACCACCAACTACCTGCAGGGACGCTCCAGCACCTACTGTACCGACGTTGCCAAAGTAACCCAGTCGCCTGTTTTCCATGTAAACGGAGACGACGTGGAAGCCATGGTCTTTGTCGCAAAGTTGGCACTGGAGTTCCGTCAGAAATTCAATATCGACGTGTTTATCGATCTACTTTCGTACCGAAAATACGGGCACAACGAAGGTGACGAACCCCGTTTTACGCAACCCAAGTTATACGACATCATTGCTAAACATAAGAATCCGCGTGAAATTTATGCCGGGAAACTAATCAGCCAGGGAGTACTCACCCAACTGGAATACGAAACCCGGGTGGCAGACTTCCACAAGGTGCTGGATCAGGCATATGAAACTGCCAACGAAAGCACGCAATTGAATATCCAACTTTTTCTTGAAGAAAAATACAAGGGTATAAGGTTTCCCAAAGCAGAGGATTTCGAGACCATTGCCAATACCAAAATATCGAAAGAGATGTTTCTGGAATTAGCCGAAAAGATAACGTCATTGCCGAAGGACAAGCACTTCTACAACAAAACCGTCCGGCTGTTTTCACAAAGAGCCGGCATGATTAAAGACGATTCATACGATTGGGCGATGGGCGAATTGATGGCTTATGCATCGCTGGCAAAGGAAAATTATCCCGTTCGGTTGAGCGGACAGGATTCCGAGCGGGGAACTTTCTCGCACCGTCATGCTGAAATCATAACCGAAGACGGTGAAGAAAAATACTTTCCACTGAAGAACTTAGGCGGTGAGCACGCCATGGTGCGTGTGTACAATTCACCACTCAACGAATACGGAGTGCTGGGTTTTGAATACGGATATTCACTCGCTAATCCTTTCGGGTTAACTATCTGGGAAGCTCAGTTTGGAGACTTTTTTAACGTAGGGCAGGTAATCGTGGATCAATATATTTCTGCCGCACAGGAAAAGTGGGGCGTGAAATCGGGTTTGGTGATGTTTCTGCCACACGGATACGAAGGACAGGGAGCCGAGCATTCGAGCGGAAGAATTGAACGTTTTTTGAACCTGTGTGCCAACTTTAACATGCAAGTGGTTAACCCTACAACGCCGGCTAATCATTTTCATGCCATCCGCCGCCAATTGCATCGCGATATCCGGGTTCCTTTGATCGCATTTACACCGAAAAGCTTGTTGCGCCATCCCGACTGTACATCGACCATCGCTGATTTTACCGAGGGGCATTTCCAGGAAATAATTGCCGACAACAGCCTAAAATCCCTGTCGAAAGCAACCAAACTGCTGTTGTGTTCGGGTAAAATCTATTACGAACTGGATGCTGCACGCAAAGAAGCTAATGCAGACCACCTTTCCATTATCCGTATTGAGCAACTCTATCCCTTCCCCGCAAAGCAACTCCAAAAGATTCTGAAAAATTACAGCAAAGATATAAAGCTTGTCTGGGTGCAGGAAGAGCCACTGAACATGGGTGCTGCCCTGTTTGTTAAACACTGGATCGGTGACCGCAGCCTGCAGATCATCAGCCGTCCTTCAAGTGGCGTAACAGCAGAAGGCTTAACGGCTTTACACAAGATACATCAGGCAGAAATTATTAAGGAAGCAATACAATAAATGCAATCTGGATTCGCTTTTATTCTGAAAAACTATTGAATAACAACCGAGGTATTATGGCAATAATAGAAATAAGGGTACCCAGCCCTGGAGAATCGATAACGCACGTCGAGCTTTATAAATGGCTCGTTGCAGACGGAGCAGTAGTTAAGAAAGACACGGAAATAGCCGAGTTGGAATCGGAAAAGGCAACACTGACATTGGTAGCCGACGAATCGGGAAAAATATCGTTGAAAGCTTCGGAGGGTGATAGCCTGGAAGTCGGTTCCGTAGCATGCACCATTGATACGTCCGTTCAACCCGAAGCAGATGTGGAAACCGAAGAGAAGAAACAGACAACAGCTCCCGCTGGCACGGAAAAGAAAGAAATCAAACCCGAACCTGCCAAAACAGAAAGTCGGAAGCCGGAAGCAAAAGCCACAACGGATGATTACGGAAATGTAAAAGTGACCCCATTAGCCAAACGGGTAATGGAAGAAAACGACCTGTCGTTGGAAGACGTCATAAGTGGCCTTCGCCGGTTGAAACGCTCCGATGTGGAAGCAGTACTGGCAGCAAGCGGCGTAAGCTCCGTAAGCGGATTAAAAAAACCGGCAAGCCGCGAATCCAGAATCGACAGGATGAGTTCGTTACGCCGAAAGTTGAGCGAACGCCTGGTTTCCGTAAAAAACGAAACAGCCATGCTTACTACGTTCAACGAAGTAAATATGAAGCCGATTATGGATTTGCGAAAAAATTATCAGGACAGATTCGTTGAGAAACACGGAATCAAATTGGGTATGATGTCGTTTTTCCTGAAAGCCTGTTCCATAGCGCTGCAGGAATTTCCGAGTGTAAACTCGATGATGGAAGGTGAAAACATGACCACTTACGACTATGCCGATATTTCGGTAGCGGTAAGCACACCCAAAGGACTAATGGTTCCCGTGATCCGGAACGTGGAAAGCATGGGGCTGTCCGAAATAGAAAAAGCCATTGCAGAGGTTGCCGATAAAGCCCGCAAGGGGAAGTTGTCTATCCCCGAAATGACAGGCGGAACGTTCACGATAACTAACGGCGGTGTTTTCGGGTCAATGATGTCTACCCCTATCATTAATCCCCCTCAATCTGCCATCTTGGGGATGCACAATATCTTGGACCGCCCGGTGGTGGTAGAAGGGCAGATTGTCGTACGGCCGATGATGTACGTAGCACTGTCTTACGACCATCGCGTGATTGACGGACGCGAGTCTGTGGGTTTCCTGGTACGGGTAAAGCAGCTGCTCGAAAACCCAACCGATATGCTCTTTGGGAAAAGCAGCGGAGAGAAAGAGTTGCTGGAACTGTGAGTCTCAACAAGACAAAAAGGACTCCACCCGAATGGCCGAAACCCTTTCAATTACGATAGCGGTAATATTAAGGATATTTTCCAACCCGCTGGCAAAAAGGGAGCCATCCGCTGGTTGTTAACTTTCTCACTTATTTTCTGCTATCGGTGGTTTGTGGCATTTCGCTGTTTTTTTTACGAATATCCCATCTCAACCACGATTTCTGGATCTATTCGATACTCGGAGGGATAGCAGGAGCATTGGGAAACGGATTTCTGGTAAAGGCGCTTCACCTGGGCGATTTATCGGTACTGGGACCCATTAATTCCTATAAATCCATTGTTGGGATTATTGCCGGAATATTCCTGCTCTCAGAAATCCCTAACATTTGGGGAATCCTGGGCATAGCATTGATAATTTACGGGAGCTACTTTGTTTTAGACACGACCGATGAGAAATTCTCGTGGAGATTGCTGAAACGTCCCGAGATCCAATTCAGAATTTGGGCAATGATTCTTACCGCTATCGAAGCCGTTTTTATTAAAAAAGTAATACTGGCATCATCAACCACTGTGGCATTCATGAGTTGGTGCCTGTTTGGTGCTTTGTTTTCGTTTATCGTACTGTTTTTCTGCAAACTGAACCTCAAAGCAGAACTCAGCAAGACAATGAAATTTAATTATGCAAGTAAGTTCTTGCTGTTAGCAGGATGCGTAGGGACAATGCAACTTACGACAAACTACACTTTTGACCACATGCCTGTCGGTTATGCATTATCGCTGTTTCAGCTTTCTGTCATAATAAGTATTTTGTTCGGATATAAATTTTTCCGGGAAAAAGAGATTGGAAAGAAAATCGCCGGATCCATTATTATGATCATGGGGTCAACACTGATCATCTTACTTAAAAATTAAAAATCACCCTTACCCGACAACAAACCTATTTCCAGACTATTTACCTTTTCTTCTTCTGACTTCTTTCTCGATAAGCTTCAGTTCACGACTCGATTGTCCTTTTACCGATGTGTTTTCCTCGGCCCTGCGAAAAAGGTAAGGCATCATTGTTTTCACTTCACCGTAAGGCACGTATTTTACGACATTGTAACCCTTCTCCGCCAGGTTAAAGGTAATGTGGTCACTCATGCCGTAGAGTTGTGAAAAATAAATATGTGGATGATCATGAGGCAGGCCGCGTTCATCAATTAACTGCGCCAGCAGCTGTGAGCTCACTTCGTTATGCGTGGCCACCATGAAATGGATGGTATCGAGGTGGTCCATGAAATAACGGATAACTTCGTTGAAATCGTGGTCCGTAGCGGGCTTATCGGGCTGAATAGGTGATGGGTAACCCATTTCGGCAGCACGTGCACGCTCAATCTCCATATACGCCCCCCGTACAATCTTAAGCCCAAACTTCACCCCCATATCCAAGGCAATCCGGTGGTGCTCCTTTAACCGGTGAATGGCATCATGACGGTACATCTGATAGGTGTTTTGTACAATGGCCACATCTTTGTTGTATCTTTCCATCATTTCCAGCACCAGGTCGTCCAAAACAGGTTGAATCCAGGTGTGCTCCGCATCGATAAGTATAGGGACACCCAGATCATAACCCCGTTTGAAAATTGACTCCACACGGTCGTAAACCCTTCTATATTCTTTCGACTCCTCCTCAGAAAGCTGTGCTTTTTCACTCACTTTGGCAAGCAGGTCGAACCGTCCGACACCGGTTATTTTAAATGCACTGAACGGTACATGCCTGTTGTTACGGGCAAACTCTATTGTACGAATGACCTCTGCACACGTGGCATCAAAAAGTTCGTCACGTTCCTCACCCTCAACCGCAAAATCAAGAATAGTGCCCACGTTTCGTGCTGCGAGTTTTTGAATGGTTTTGGAACAATCTGCAATAGATGTTCCTCCCACAAAATGCTGATAGATGGTGTTACGAAGGATTCCCTTAACGGGAAAGTGGACAGCAAAGGCAATGTTCACCAAGTGTTTGCCTAGCTTTACCAGACCGGCATTGTTCATTACTTTAAATAGTAAATGAGCTTGTCTCAATTCGGCATTTGATTTATTCCGGAAAGCAATTTCTGAATTATTGAAATCGATAACACTGTGTGTCAATGACATATTTTTTCTATAAAGTATTTAGATTATAAATACAAAAATAAGAATTTTTTTATTTATATGCCTATATCCCGTGTATTTTTTTATTTACTCTAAACCTGGCCAGCCGGAAAATCAGGTCACCTTTTAAAAATCCGTTGGTTTGAAACGCGGCTATGCCGCTTTATTCCCGGACGCACCGCACCGGGAACCCGTACCTCCGATTGAAATAATAGACTGGATAAAAACCACTAAAGACAAAAACCATGTGAAAAGCCATGTCCGTTCCAGTGAAGATGCTGCTGCTCCAATTGTTCCCATAAGTACCGATACTTAAGAGCATGCCATTATGATCCCGGTAACCGGAGGCAGGAAAACGTGAAACAGCATGGCCGACAGTATAGGTACCGCCACTCCCGACCAGAGTTGTACCGTCTGCCTCAGCACCGGAAACTGTAGCGAAAGTACCAAACCTCGACCAGGGAAGAGAATTGGTTGACCAGCCAACCATAGCGTGCTCCGCTATACCTGCAGCATTAAAATCGGCACCGGTTGGCATGCGCCAGTTGCCTTCTACAGCACCGGTCTTACTCAGGTACTTGCAGATATCGCCCCTGGACGTCAGATACATAAAGTCGGTATTCTGCTGGGTATCGTTAAGATAAGTGTTGGTCTGTCCGCCGCCAGAAATATTTGCACCATAAAAATCCAGGATACTATTATACGGGGTAGCACCTGAGATCCAAGAGCTTGCACCTCCCATCACATAAATGGGAGTATAGGTTACATAAGATAGGGAGGGGGAAACGCCCACCAGCGATCCCCATTTAAAGAACACACCCTGTTTAAGGTCGGAGCCAGCACCGGCATCGACAACCGTTTCATCGAACGTGAGCTGCGTACCGTTCCAATAGATATTGCTGCCCGCCCAAACAAGGGGTTCGGCAAACTTGAGGTCAGTATGGTAGTAATTCGCCGAGCCATAGAGATGGTAGGCACGGCCTCTATCCAGTCCGGCGCTGCGCGCAGACTTTTGGTTGGAGGAAACGAGGCTACCAGCCTTTAACCCTATTACCGGTGGAATGTTCCCGTTGGGCATCACCCATTGAGCAAACAATACTGCCTGTGTGGCCGGAACGGAAACCTCCTGCCAAGGGGTTGTACCGCTACCGATGTTGGTAACCGATTCGCTTATCAGGTCGTATTTGCTGCCGGCCTTGTAAAACCATTCATCGCCTGCTGTATAGGATAATTCCAGCGTTGCCGTAAACGCATTTTCCCAGTAGTTTACCAGTGTGAGGCACTGCAAGGCACCCAAATGATGCAGCGGAATGGCACCCACCGAACTACCGGAAACAACCTCCACTTTTCCAGTAAGAGGTGTGACCAATTCGTCCAACTTTTTGAAACCCACGGGAGAAACATCCACTTCGATCTTGCTGCCATCAGTGGCTGCCGTTGCACCGTGAACCAGATAAACGGTGCAGGGTGCAGTAACACCCGCCGGCAGTATAACGTCAAAGGTAGCTTTTTTGCTGTCCGTATCGGGGACGATGGTTATGGTTGTCTCATCTCCTGCCACAACCGACCCATCCGGCTTCTGAAAGAAAAGAAGTACCTTGTCACCCGTTCTCCATCTCACGACAATATTTTTATTGTCCGGATCTTTTCCCAGGGCAACGCGGGTTTGCGACTCCGTGCTCGGCATGGCTGCCGTGAGGGTCAATGTGCGGGTATCGCTTTGTTCGACTAGCAGTTCTGTTTTTGCGCAGCTCGCCGCCATGAAAACGAGGGCTGCAAAAAGAAATAATTTATGTCTCATAATGTAAAATTTCAAATCGAAAGTTCGAGGAAGCAAATCGGCATTTTGTAATTGATAATTGACAATGTCCATTCATTTTACCAATCTTCCCCGGGCATACCGGGTAAATCGCCGCTACCGGCCAAAATGGTGTGACTGATTTCAATGTCGGTTACTTCGATGTCCGGGGAAATGTACTGTTCTTCGGTTGCAGATAAGGTTGTTTTTGTTTTTGCTGTTATCATAGTTATGAATGTAAATTAAAGTCAGGAAGGTATACTGCCAGCCCGGGGAAAAAGCATTTAAGCCTATAAATCAGGGCATTACACTAAATAGCGAACGTTACAATATTATTCCAAAACTGTTTTATAGCTATAAAAAGCGCAAAGAAAAACAAAAAAACGATACCAACAAGCATTGGAAAGAGGAAAAAGAGGAAAAAGAGGAAAAGAGGGCAGAAACAATTATTTAACAGGCTTAATAAAAAGCAGGTATTCTTTGTCTGAATAGTAGAAATGCAGTTTATTGGTGAAAACCCTGTAATTTTTCACTTTTAACAGCCGGTTCAGGTATAAGTTGCCGTCGTTTGTTTCAGTCAGCTTGCCTGAAGAGTAAAAATCTGTCGTCGAAAAATTTATAACGCCTCTGTGCGTGTCTATGGTAAATTTCCCACCGATTGCATTAGTAGATGAAGTTCCGGTAAAAGTACCGTCTTTATTCAACGTCAAATAATATGAATTCTTATTGCCAAGGACTAACGTGATTTGCTTACTTTCCGAACTGGCATATCCTTCGAGCTTCCATCGGCCGTAAGGCGATTGTAATTCAAGGACATCACTTTCCAAACCTAACGCATCTTCCCTGGAACAAGAAAAGAGTATTGTCGTTGCCACAGTGAAAAGAAAAAACAACGTGTAGATTCTATATTTCCTCATCTGATTCATAAACGAATTACAATGTTACGTATAATAGATAAAAAAAACGAAAAAACGTTGCATGAGAAAGTGTTAAAAATGAATTTTACAATTAATTCAATAGCAAACTGCTCTTCTTCTCCGTATTTTTTTTATAAATTTGTAACACTAAAAATAATACTAACCACACAAAAAACAATACGCCTTATGTCAAAAGGAATTTATAAACTACCCGAAATTAAGAACGAACCTGTAAAGAGTTACGCACCGGGGTCACCGGAAAGACAAGCTTTAAAACAAAAACTTGTCGAATTAAATAAAGGCGGATTGGATATTCCAATGATCATTGACGGAAAAGAAGTCCGTACGGGAAACTTATACGATATTTGCCCGCCACACGACCATCAACGCTTACTGGGACACTATCATCAAGGAGACAAAACACACGTACAGATGGCTATCGATGCTGCTCTAAAAGCAAAACCCGCCTGGGAAGCGATGCACTGGGAAAGTCGTGCTGCCATATTCCTGAAAGCAGCCGAACTAATTGCCGGACCATACCGGTACGACTTTAATGCCGTCACCATGATCGGACAATCGAAAAATGCTTTTCAATCTGAGATTGATGCTGTTTGCGAATTAATCGATTTTTACCGTTTCAACGTACGCAACATGTATGACCTTTACGGGATGCAGCCTAATTCGGCTCCCGGAGTCTGGAACCGCACGGTCTGGCGCCCGCTGGAAGGATTTGTTTTTGCGCTCACTCCCTTTAATTTCACGTCCATAGCCGCTAACTTGGGAGGGGCACCGGCGTTAATGGGCAACACCGTAGTCTGGAAACCATCGAAAACAGCGGTCTATTCAGCTCATCTTATTATGAAAGTGTTAAAAGAAGCCGGACTACCCGACGGCGTTATCAACCTGGTTTATGTAGGAGGAAGGGAAGCAGCCGAGGTAATTTTTAATCATCGGGAATTTGCCGGATTGCATTTTACGGGCTCTACGGGTGTCTTTAACGGAATGTGGAAAACCATAGCCGGAAATATGGAGAAATATAAATCCTACCCGCGTATCGTGGGTGAAACCGGAGGAAAAGATTACGTTTTTGCCGATACAACGGCTAATGCTAAACAAGTAGCCACAGCCCTCACACGCGGAGCATTCGAATATCAGGGACAAAAATGTTCTGCCGCTTCCCGAGCATATATTCCTACGACCCTGTGGGAAGAGGTTAAAAATCATATGAAAGAGGATTTAAAATCGATAAAGATGGGTACTCCTGAAGATTTTACCCATTTCATCAATGCGGTTATCGATGAAGAGTCGTTCGATAAACTGGCAAAAGAGATTGCGGATGCGCAACAATCGCCGGATGCCGAAGTAATTATGGGCGGAAACTGCGACAAGTCGAAAGGGTATTTCATTGAACCGACAGTTATTCTTGCCAAGAAACCCGACTATAAAACGATGAAAGAGGAACTTTTCGGTCCTATACTGACGGTTTATGTTTACAATCCGGAGAAATTGGATGAAACATTAGATATTCTTGATACAACCACCGATTATGCACTCACGGGAGCCATTTTCTCCTCCAACAGAACTAATATAGAAAAAATGACTTCCCGACTCACCCATACTGCTGGTAATTTTTACATCAACGACAAGCCTACTGGCGCTGTGGTTGACCAGCAGCCGTTTGGTGGTGGCCGCGCATCAGGAACAAACGATAAAGCCGGCTCTGTTTTTAACCTGCTTCGTTGGGTCTCTCCGCAAACCATTAAGGAGACTTTCGTCCCGGCAACGGATTATATGTATCCGAATTTTTTGAATGAATAACTTAATTATTAGGGCGTTACACCAATGTAACGTCCTAATTGAATAACCTCAGATGCGCTAGGTTGCGCATTCTAACTTTTATGAAGATAAACTCGCTCAAACAACAATAAAAACAAACACAGTTTTACCAATTTCCGTTATTGTTTGTTTCATTAGAAAAAAGGAAATTTTATCTTTGTAAAAAAAATATTCAAAACGTGCAATTCTTCGATGTCGTCATCATCGGCGCAGGGCCTGCCGGTCTAAAATGCGCAGAAAAATTGGGTAATTCTTCTTTGAAAGTTTTATTGCTTGAGAAGAACGACGAGATTGGGCCTAAAGTATGCGCTGGAGGACTTACCGGAAAAGGAATTGAATATCTTGGCCTTCCGCCGCAACTCATTGAATATAGTTACAACCAGGTAAAGCTACATGTTAACAATATCGCTTCAACCTTAAAATCCGATACCGATTTTGCTTTTACTATCGATAGGAAAAAATTCGGACAGTGGCAATTACAAAAAATAAAGGCATTCCCCAATATCGAAATAAGAATCAGCAGCAAGGCTACGGTGGTCAACAAAGACTTCATTGTTGTCGGTGGGGAAAAAATAGGCTTTAAATATCTCGTTGGAGCAGATGGATCCAATTCTATCGTGAAAACCTTTCTTGGTTTAAAGTCAAGAAGGAAAATTATTGGTATTCAATACATAATTTCCACCAACAAGTACCAAGATTTCGAAATATTCTTTCAGCCTGAATACTTTTCGGCATGGTACGCGTGGATTTTTCCACATCGCAGCTATATCTCCGTCGGTTGCGGCGCCGATCCGAAACATGTATCGCCGAAAAAATTAAAGGAGAATTTTCATCAATGGCTCAACGACAGACAGATCGATATTTCCAAAGGAAAATACGAAGCTTTCCCCATGGATGCAGATTATAACGGAATCCGTTTTGACAACATATTTCTGACCGGTGATGCCGCCGGACTGGTTTCTCCGTTCACCGGCGAAGGGATTTACCAAGCACTTATATCGGGAGAAGAAACTGCAAAAACTATTCTCAACCCATCGTATATCTCCGATAAAATGCCGGCTGTTATTCATAAGCACAAACGACACCAGCAGTTAATTAATCTGATGATTAAATCGGGGAGGTTAAAATCGCTTTTCTTTGCAACCGGACAGCAGTTATTCAAGATTCCCAAATACGAGAAAAAAGCAATCGAATTGTTTGGCTAGATTTTGTGTTAAAACCAATTATAACGAAAACATTCTATCTTTGTAGTTGTTTATAAAAACAGTATCTGCTTTCAATAAGAATGGGAAAAATAAATATCGCCGTAGATGGCTTCTCATCATGCGGCAAAAGTACTATAGCCAAGGGATTGGCAAGGGAATTAGGTTATACTTATATCGACAGCGGAGCCATGTACAGGGCAGTAGCTCTGTTTGCATACCGTAAGGGATGGATAACCGATACGGAAATTGATGATGCTGCATTACAAATGCATATCTCAGAAATAGATATTTCCTTTAAAACAAATTCAGAAGGCCAACAGGAAACTTATCTAAACGGTGAAAATGTAGAAAAAGAAATCCGTTCGCTTGAAATAGGGAACGGTGCAAGCCGCGTGAGTGCTTTGGGATTTGTACGCAGAGAGTTGGTACGCCAGCAACAGGCAATGGGGAAAAAGAAAGGGGTAGTGATGGACGGCAGGGATATCGGCACAGTAGTTTTCCCTGACGCGGAATTCAAAATTTTTCTCACGGCATCACCCGAAGTTCGCGCACAACGCCGTTACGAAGAACTTCAGGCCAAAGGCAATCCTGTTACCTATGAAGACACCCTCGCCAACGTCCTCGAAAGAGATGAAAGAGACACCACCCGCATAGAGAGTCCGTTACGAAAAGCGACCGATGCTATCGAACTGGATAATTCACATATAACTATTACAGAACAATTGCAATGGGCAATGGATATGTTTAACAAAATCACAAAGTAAAATGAGTAAAATTGAGATAGACAAGCAGTCCGGCTGCTGTTTTGGGGTAGCCAAAGCTATCAGCAAAGCCGAGGAAGAACTGAAAAAAGGCGGAACTCTTTACTGTTTAGGCGATATCGTTCACAATAACATTGAAGTGGAGCGTCTCGCCAAAATGGGATTGATTACCATCAACCACGATGAATTTAAAAAACTCAGGGATGTCCGCGTTCTGCTTCGCGCCCACGGGGAGCCCCCAAGCACTTACCAAATAGCAAAAGAAAACAATATAGAATTGATTGACGCATCCTGTCCGGTCGTTCTTGGGTTGCAAAAACGAATCAAAAAGAAATTTATCACCAAACAAAATGAAGATGGACAAATAGTGATATTCGGAAAAAAAGGCCATGCCGAGGTAAATGGATTGATGGGACAGACCGATGAATCAGCCATAGTAATCGAAAAGAAAGAAGACATAGACAAACTCGACTTCTCACGCGACATAAGCCTCTTTTCACAAACGACGAAACCGCTGGACGGATTTCAGGAAATAGGGGAATTGATAAAAGAACGGATGAAAAATGGTGCCACATTTGAATTTTATGATACCATTTGTCGTCAGGTTTCCAATCGCGTACCCAACATGCAAGAATTTGCTAAGAATCACGACCTCGTTATTTTTATCGCAGGAGAAAAAAGTTCCAACGGAAAAGTCCTTTTTGCCGAATGTGAAAAGTACAACCGGAACTCACACTTGATCCATCATCCTGACCAACTGGATACGGAATGGATACGGGATGACATCAGCATCGGCATTTGTGGAGCTACCTCAACACCCATGTGGCAGATGGAGGTTGTCGCAAAAAAAATATCGGAGCTTATACCGGAAATGAAAGTTGAAAAAGCTGCTTTTTAAAGCAGCTTTTTTTTGTGCGCCTCCTAAAAAAAAATTACCTTTGCAGCCGATTGTATTCAGGTTCAACCAATTTTAAAAAAAGAACTAATTTTCGAAATGGATTCAAATGTAAAAAGCATCGGCGTACTTACTTCCGGAGGAGATGCACCGGGCATGAATGCTGCCATCCGCGCTGTAACGCGTGCTGCAATTTTCAACGGTATGCGCGTTTTTGGCATCTATAGAGGCTATAAGGGGCTTATTAGCAACGAAATAGAAGAGTTTAAGACCAACAGCGTAAGCAATATAATCCAACAGGGCGGAACAATACTTAAGACTGCCCGATGTGAGGAGTTTATGACTGAAGCCGGAAGAAAGACAGCTTACGAAAACATGCAACGACACGGAATAGATGCGCTTGTGGTCATCGGCGGCGACGGATCACTGACTGGCGCCGGAGTATTTGCCAATGAATACAATATTCCGATTGTTGGGTTGCCAGGAACCATTGATAACGACCTGAACGGAACCGACACCACCATTGGTTACGATACTGCCCTAAATACCATTATGCAATCGATGGATAAAATTCGCGATACAGCCACATCCCACGAACGACTCTTCTTTGTGGAAGTGATGGGACGTAATTGTGGCTATCTGGCACTCAACAGCGCTATAGCCTCGGGGGCGGAAGCCGCCATAATCCCTGAAATAAGCATGGAGAAAGACCAGTTGGCGGAACTTATCGATCAGGGTTTCCGAAAATCGAAAAGCAGCAGCATGGTTCTTGTTACTGAAAGTGAAATTACAGGTGGCGCGATGAACCTGGCTGAGAGGGTAAAAAAACAGTATCCTCAGTACGATGTGCGCGTCTCCATTTTAGGACATTTGCAACGTGGAGGTTCACCCACGGCACAGGACCGTATCCTGGCAAGCAGGATGGGCATAGCAGCCATCCAGGCGTTGCTGGAAAATCAACGCAATGTAATGATCGGTATTCGTGAAAACGAAATCGACTATGTACCGTTTAAACGTGCCATAAAAAAAGATCGGGAAATCAGTCCTGAACTGCTCGAAGTACTTGAAATTTCTTCCATTTAAAACGAAAAAAATAAATTTTATCATACAACTTAAAAGTCTTACCTTTGCATTTTTAAAAAAATAATCACTTAATTAAGTAATATGGAATTAACACACATTGAACACATCGGCATTGCTGTAAAAAACATTGAAGAACAACTTCCTTATTATGAAGGAATTCTTGGTCTAAAATGCTACAACATCGAAACGGTTGAAGACCAAAAAGTAAAAACGGCCTTTTTTATGATTGGACAAACCAAAATTGAACTGCTGGAACCTACCAGCGAAGAAAGTACCATTGCCAAATTCATTGAAAAAAGAGGTGAAGGTATTCATCACATCGCTTTTGCCACTAAAAACCTGGGTGAGTCTCTCCGGGAAATTGAAGCAAAAGGCGTACGCCTTATCGATACGCAACCCCGTGCCGGCGCCGAAGGACTGAACATTGCTTTTTTACATCCCAAATCAACCGGTAGCGTATTGACCGAATTGTGCGAGCATCCGTAGATGACCAACCTCGATAGTGATTTGAGGAGGCTATCGATGTAACAATAAAACAAAAATTTAATTCATAACAAATTATAATCTTATGAGCATCCAACTCGAAAAAGTTAAAGAGCTTATTCAATTACGAGAAAAAGCTCGCTTAGGTGGTGGTGAGAAAAGAATCGAGTCTCAGCACCTAAAAGGTAAATACACAGCTCGCGAACGTCTGGCCATGCTTCTTGACGAAGGAAGTTTTGAAGAATTCGACATGTTTGTGGAACACCGTTGTCACAACTTCGGCATGGAAAAAACCAAATTCCTTGGCGACGGAGTTGTTACCGGATACGGCACTATCCAAGGACGCCTGGTTTATGTTTTTGCCCAGGACTTTACCGTTTCTGGCGGTTCGCTATCCGAAATGCAATCGCAAAAAATTTGCAAAGTAATGGATCAGGCTATGAAAATGGGTGCCCCTCTTATCGGTATCAACGACTCCGGAGGTGCACGCATTCAGGAGGGAATTAATGCACTGGCAGGTTATGCCGAGATTTTCCAACGTAACATCTTAGCGTCGGGAGTGATTCCACAGATTTCAGGTATCTTCGGTCCCTGTGCAGGAGGTGCCGTATATTCCCCTGCTCTTACTGACTTCAACATCATGACCCAGGGAACCTCCTACATGTTCCTTACCGGTCCCAAAGTGGTAAAAACCGTTACCGGAGAAGATGTTACACAGGAACAACTGGGTGGCGCTTCGGTGCATACTTCCAAATCGGGCGTGGCCCATTTCTCCGCTCAGACCGAAGAGGATGCTATACAGATGATTCAGAAACTGTTGTCGTACATTCCTCAGAATAACCTGGAGGAACCGCCGGTATTTAAAAGCTCCGACCCGATCGACAGGTTGGAGGACGGCCTGAACGAAATTATCCCAGACAGTGCCAACAAACCCTACGACATGTACGAAATTATTGGAGCCATTGTCGACAGTGGAGAATTTCTGGAGGTGCATGCTGACTATGCAAAAAACATCATCGTGGGTTTCGCTCGTTTCAACGGTCAATCGGTAGGTATTGTAGCAAACCAACCCAAGTTTTTGGCAGGGGTTCTCGACATTAACGCTTCGCGCAAGGCAGCCAGGTTTGTCCGTTTCTGTGATGCTTTCAACATTCCCATTGTTTCGCTGGTTGACGTTCCCGGTTTCCTTCCTGGTACCGGTCAGGAATATGGCGGCGTAATCACTCACGGTGCAAAGCTGCTATACGCATACGGTGAAGCCACTGTTCCGAAAGTGACCGTCACACTGCGTAAGTCGTACGGAGGAGCACATATCGTCATGAGCTGCAAGCAACTTCGCGGTGATATTAACTATGCTTGGCCAAGTGCTGAAATCGCTGTGATGGGTGCCGAAGGAGCTGTAGAGGTTCTTTACAGCAAGGAAATTGCTGCCGAAAAAGATCCCGAAAAACTGGCTCTCATTCTGGAAACAAAGAAAAAAGAATACAACGACTTGTTCACCAACCCGTATGAAGCAGCCCGTTACGGCTATATCGACGATGTGATTGAACCGAGAAATACCCGTTTCCGTGTTATCAGAGCATTGCAGCAATTACAGACCAAAAAGCTGGTCAATCCTCCCAAAAAACACGATAATTTACCGCTATAATTTACATAAGTATGAATAATTTAAAACGACTGTTGTTTTTGTCTGCATTGATACTTCTTGTGAGTTGTACCATAAAAGATGAAAATCCGCATTGGGTGATCAATGAAGTTATGGTGGATAACCAAACGGGGTTTATGGACGACTTCGGTCAACGAAACGGATGGATCGAGATATTCAACAACACGTATAAAACGCAGGATCTGGGTGGAAGATATCTTACCGATGACCCCAACAATCCGAAAAAATATCCAATTCCGCGGGGCGATGTCCTCACAAAAATCCCCCCCCGTCAACATGTATTGTTCTGGGCAGACAACGAGCCGTTCAACGGGACCTTCCACGTGAATTTCAAGCTTGATCCGAGTAAAGACAATTATATCGCATTGTATGAAAATGACGGAAAAACATTACTGGATGAAATAATAATTCCTGCTGGATTGCCCGCTGACAAGACTTACGGTTATCCGGCCGACGGTATCAAATACGATCAAAACGGAAATACACTGGGCACTCAGCTTGAACGAATAACCCCAAGCAGCAACAATGCTGTTCTGGAAGAAAATCCAAAAGTGGTTTCACTACAGGAGAACGATCCCTTTGGTGTAACCATAACCATTACCTCGATGCTGGTGGTTTTCCTGGGACTGATCTTGCTGTATCTTATCTTCAAAGCGATTGGAAACACTGCGAAAAACATTTCCCACAAACGTGTTGCCAGTGCCGGTACCTTATCGGCAGTGAGAGGCGAAAGCCAGCTTACCGGCGAGGTGCTAGCCGCTATATCAGCAGCAATTCACGAGCTGAATCAGGACGTTCATGATATTGAAAGTACCATCCTTACCATCACTGAAGTCAGACGCAAATACTCTCCCTGGAGTTCCAAATTATACACCCTGCGTCAAGATCCCCGCAGATAATTCATTAATCCATTTACTCAGAAAGAAATATTCCTTATGAAAGAATTTAAATATAAAATTAACGGTGCTCCCTACCGAGTGATTATCAACAGCTCCGATAGTTCTGTCGTTGAACTTGAAGTGAACGGAACACCGTATAAAGTAGAATTGGAAAAAAAGGAAAGCAAACCGCTTTCAAAAATCAAAAAACAAGCCATTACTACGCCTACACCGCAAACGACCTCTACTCCGCTTGTCACAAGGCCGAAAGAAGCAACCGGAAAAAATACGATCCAGTCTCCGCTTCCGGGAATTATTCTCGATATTCGCTGCCAGGTAGGTGATACGGTAAAGAAAGGACAAACCATCATGATCCTGGAAGCTATGAAAATGGAAAACAACATCTTGTCAAACGCCAACGGAAAGATAACAGGGATCTTGGTTAACAAAGGAGACTCTGTACTTGAAGGGGCCGAATTAGTAACCATAGAATAAAAAAGGAAAAAATGAATACACTTTTGACTTTGGGTGACAACCTGAAAACATTTTGGGACTATACCGGAATGGCTAATGCCAGTACCGGTCATATCATCATGATTCTGGTTGGCTTAATCTTTATATATCTGGCCATTGCAAAAGAATACGAGCCGTTGCTGTTAATTCCCATCGGTTTTGGTATTCTTATCGGGAACATCCCGTTCAATGAAGCAGCCGGCTTGCAAGTAGGGATCTATGAAGAGGGTTCAGTACTTAACATCCTCTATCAGGGCGTTGTAAAAGGATGGTATCCCCCGCTTATTTTTATGGGGATTGGAGCCATGACCGACTTCTCGTCGTTGATTGCAAACCCGAAGCTCTTTCTCATAGGAGCTGCCTGTCAGTTTGGGATTTTTGGAGCATACGCAGCAGCGTTATTGTGGGGATTTGCCCCTAACGAAGCTGGAGCTATCGGTATTATTGGTGGGGCAGACGGCCCGACGGCTATTTTCCTTACGTCGAAGCTGGCTCCGCAACTACTGGGTGCAGTAGCTATATCGGCATACTCTTACATGGCGTTGGTTCCGGTGATTCAACCGCCGTTTATGAGATGGTTAACTACACCAAAAGAACGTATGATTAAAATGAAGTCTCCTCGTGTAGTTTCTCAAACCGAAAAAATCTTGTTCCCCATTGTCGGCCTATTGTTGACTACTTTCCTGGTGCCTTCCGGACTTCCCTTGTTGGGTATGCTCTTTTTCGGCAACCTGCTGAAAGAATCGGGAGTAACACGCCGTTTGGCTGAAACGGCCCGGGGTCCGCTGATCGACACCATCACCATCTTGTTGGGATTAACGGTGGGGGCATCCACACAAGCCACCACTTTCCTGCGTCCCGAATCGGTGAAGATTTTTGTTATTGGCGCTTTTTCTTTCGTGGTAGCCACTTGTGCGGGAATTCTGTTTGTTAAATTTTTCAATTTATTCCTGAAAAAAGACAACAAGATCAATCCGCTTATCGGAAATGCAGGAGTTTCAGCAGTACCCGATGCAGCACGTATATCGCAAGTGGTCGGGTTAGAATACAACCCGAGTAACTACCTGCTTATGCACGCTATGGGGCCTAACGTTGCCGGAGTTATCGGTTCAGCCGTTGCTGCCGGTATTATGCTTGGCTTCTTGTATTAAATTCAGGCATTGGCCTTGAAGGCCCAATAAAGGGATGTAAACAATAGAATTTTCACAAAGGGTGTTGCTGGATGGCAATGCCCTTTGTGCAAAATTTGTGATTAGTGAAAAATATACCTTACATTTGCACCAGTATATTTCAAACAACATGAATATACGCTAAAAAAATCGGAAAACTATGGGATTTGAACAACTGATGCCTGCTGTCGCAGGAATGACATGGCAAGACCTGGTTATGATAACCATCGGACTGATTCTCATCTATTTGGCTATTGCCAAGAATTATGAACCCACGCTACTCCTGCCAATGGGATTCGGGGCTATTTTGGTGAATATTCCACTATCGTCGGCTATCACGCAGATTGATCCTGCTACGGGAGAAGCAGTAGAGGGTGTTCTCAACATTTTCTTCCAGGCAGGGATTGCTACGGAAATATTTCCCTTGCTAATTTTCATCGCTATCGGAGCCATGATCGATTTCTCACCGCTGTTCAGGAGCCCCTCGTTACTTTTGTTCGGAGCGGCAGCACAGTTTGGTATTTTCATGACCATGGTCCTGGCTTCTTTTCTCGGTTATGATTTGAGAGAAGCCGCCTCTATCGGTATTATCGGTGCGGCTGACGGTCCAACCTCCATCGTAGTTGCCTCCAGGTTTGCTCCCAACTTATTGGGACCTATTTCTGTTGCTGCCTATTCTTACATGGCGCTGGTTCCTATTATTCAACCGCCGGTCATCCGATTGCTGACATCAAAAAAAGAACGCTTGATAAGAATGTCGGGGACCGGACACGCCAATAAGAGGATCTCGAAAAAAGCGCTGATTGCTTTTCCTATAGTTGTTACGATTGTTGCCGGTATTATAGCTCCATCATCATTGGCGTTGATCGGTTTTCTGATGTTTGGCAACCTGATCCGGGAGTGCGGAGTATTAAATAAATTGTCGCTCTCTGCTCAAAACGAATTGGCCAGTTTAGTCACCATATTGTTGGGAATCACTATTGCCAGCACCATGACTTCCGACCGCTTCGTCCGCGTTGACACATTACTAATCATTGCACTGGGATTATTTGCCTTTGTCTTCGACACGTTCGGCGGAGTAATTTTTGCAAAATTCCTCAATCTTTTCCGTAAGGAGGGTAACAAAATCAATCCCATGATAGGCGCCTGTGGTATTTCTGCGTTCCCAATGTCGGCACGCGTTATCCACCAAATGGGACAGAAAGAAGATCCGTATAATTACCTGCTCATGCCGGCTATCAGCGCCAATGTGGGCGGACAAATCGGATCGGTTGTTGCCGGAGGTATTATTTTAACGCTGGTCCCGCTGTTTGCGTGAATCAGGGTGTAAAATGATTCTCCTGTAGCACTCAGCACCCAATATCAAAAACTAAACATAAAACATTATGACATCTACAATAGAAACTACTTTATTGATTGCCGGAATAGGCATAACGGGGATTTTTGTTTTTATGGCTATCTTTTATCTGCTGATCATTGGGCTGGATAAACTCTTGCCCTTTGAAGAGGTAAAACCGGAGGAGTAAGCCAATCGCATCGCTTCATCGTTATTTTCTCCTTACGTCCACGCCCCACATCAGTTTATCGCGTAGCGTTTCGTAAAAAGTATGCCCTTTGCGCTTTACCACCTTGAGCATATAGTCTGCTTTTTTCACTTCAATTTCGGTTCTCACATGACAAACTTGTGACTGACCGTCCAGGGAAACCAGAAAACTGTTGCTTCGGCTTTCTATTCTTAGTTTGATCTTTGCATCGTCCTGTACGATTAACGGCCTTGATGTCAAATTGTGGGGAGCAATAGGCGACAAGACAAAACTTGGAGAGCTTGGAACAAGTATTGGCCCACCAACGCTGAGTGAATAGGCTGTTGAACCTGTTGGTGTAGCAACAACTAGGCCATCGGCCTGATAAGACGTGAGAAAATCGTTGTTTATATATGTATGAATAGTGAGCATCGACGCTGTGTCTTGTTTTAGTATTGCCACTTCGTTCAAGGCACGATTCGGTTCATCCACAGCTATTTCAAGCAGAGATCGTTCTTCAATCTCATATTCACCGGTAAAAATCTCATGAAGCGTTTCTTTTAAATCACTAAAGTTAACATCAGCAAGAAAACCTAGCCTTCCGGTGTTTATACCTAAAACAGGAATGTCTGAGTTACCTACAACAGCTGCCGTTCGCAGGAAAGTACCGTCTCCACCTACGCTTAACGCGAGATCTACAGGGGGTAGTTCATCGAAAAGTAAACACAACGGACGGAGGGTATCTTGTGTAAATCGCGAAACCGAGTAGAATAAGGAATCGGGAAAATAGAGCTCAACCGGATATTGTTTCACCGCCTCACAAACTTTAATCATTTGAGATTCGGCTTGGGGGGTATACTCGGGAAAAGTGCTCCCAAACAGTGCAATTTTCATTTTTTTCAGATTGTCAAACTTATGGGTTTACAGACATCAGAGAGTTAGGCCTTGGACCAAAAGGAGGAAGAGACGAAGCCACTCACATGTTTAGATAATACAACAACTCATCCAACCTCTCTTTATGAGTTTCGGTAACAACGCCCTCTTTCATCTCATAGTGCAAAACTTTGTAATTGAATCTTTCCAAACTCATCAAAACCGGAGAAATATCCAACAGGTTCAACTTGATGGAAATAATTAACGTATTGCCGTCAGCTACCGGGAGAATAAAAACATTCATGATGCGGGCATTGTTGCTTTCAACAATACGGGCAATCTCGGTGAGTGTATAGTCTACCAACGAAATCTCTATTACAACCAGTGAGTTTTCCGTATCGGAAAGACCGAGAAAATTCTCAACAGTAAACGATACGGACTGTTTTTCTATCTGATGTCTGATAAAATCTTTCATCTGTTACTAGGCAAAACCGTTATTTCGTATTAATTTTGTAATGTTTTACAAAGATGGGAATTTTTTAGGTAAAAAATCGCGTTAGGTTGTTTTTTATCAATTCTCATCAGAGAAATGAATTTCAAACACAACAATCAAAGAGGGTAAGTTGATTTAAATGACAAAATTAAGTGTAAATATCAATAAAGTGGCTACCATCCGAAATTCAAGAGGAGGGAATATTCCAGACGTAATTCAAGTAGCCGTTGACTGTCAACTGTTTGGAGCAGAAGGAATTACCGTCCACCCCAGACCCGATGAGCGCCATATCCGCTATACGGATGTAATTGACCTGCAACCCAGGATAACTACCGAATTTAACATTGAAGGGAATCCTTCCCCTGAGTTTATTTCGCTGATAAAAAAAATACGCCCTACGCAAGTAACACTCGTTCCTGACGCACACGATGTCCTTACATCGGATTGCGGATGGAATACGTTGGAACACAGGGATTTTCTAACCGAGGTAGTAAATGAATTCCAATCGATGGGTGTGCGTACTTCCATTTTTGTAGACACAAATCTGGAAATGATAAAAATGGCATCGAAAATTGGTACTGACAGAATTGAGCTTTATACCGGACCCTATGCCGAAGAATTCAAAACCAATAAGGAAAAGGCAGTGGCCCCTTACGTAGAAGCGGCAACAATGGCTAAAAACCTGGGTTTGGGAGTAAATGCAGGACATGATTTAAATTTGGAGAATCTGAATTATCTGTACATAAACATTCCCTGGCTAAAAGAAGTATCCATTGGGCATTCGCTCATCAGCGACGCACTCTATATGGGTTTGGAAAAAACAATTAAAGCTTATAAAAATTGTTTAAATACTCCTGTCAACAGTACTAATGCCTAGAATATTATTTATCTTTACAAACACCTTTTAAAATATCCGATTTGATGAACTTGTTACAAATTGCTCCGGTTCAAGATACATTGCAACAAATACAGCAGATTACAACTGCCGTTGAACCTCAAACAACTATGAACGCCTTAGACCTGGCATTTAAAGGCGGTTGGTTGATGATCGTATTGTTGGTACTTTTACTACTTTCCGTATACGTACTGATTGAGAGAACATTAGTAATAAATAAAGCCGGGCAGGAAGACAATTCTTTCATGAACCGCATAAAGGATTATATCCTGGATGGAAAAATAGAAACAGCGATGACTCTTTGTCGTAATACCAACACACCCTCAGCAAGAATGGTTGAGAAAGGAATCTCGCGGTTGGGCAGACCTACGGCAGATGTTATGTCAGCAATTGAGAATCAGGGAAACATAGAAATCTCCAAACTGGAAAAAGGATTGCCGCTTCTTGCGACCACCGCATCGGGAGCTCCTATGATCGGATTTCTTGGAACGGTTACAGGGATGGTGAAGGCCTTTATGAGCATGGCTAGTGCAGGAGCGAATGTGGATGTCAATATTTTATCAACAGGAATCTATGAAGCGTTGGTTACAACCGTTGCCGGCCTTATCGTGGGGATTATCGCATTATTTGCCTACAACTACCTTACAACGAGAATAAAAGGTATCGTAAACAAACTGGAGATGCGAATCATGGAATTTATGGATATTTTGAATGAACCGGTGGCATAAAACAAAAGGAAAATGGCATTAAAACAACGATTTAATGTAGAAGCAAATTTCAGCATGGCCTCCATGACTGATGTGATCTTTCTTCTGTTGATTTTCTTCATGATCACATCCACCATCGTAGTGCCAAATGCAATAAAGGTGCTGCTTCCCAAATCACAACAACAGGCACAGGCAAAGCCCATTACTCGGGTTACCATAGACAAGAGCCTGAACTATTACGTTGCCAATGCAAACGAGACCGAACGGATGGTAACTTTTGAACAAATTACACCGTTTTTGCAATCGGTCTACTCGGCTGAACCGGATATCTTCGTAGCACTCTATGCCGATGAGGAAGTGCCCTACCGCGAAATAGTAAAAATACTGGATATTGCGAATCAGAACCAATTTAAAATGGTGCTGATGACAAGACCGAACTAAAAACCAGTCAACCACGTTAAAACAGGATGCAAATTACAAGAGAAAAAACAGCAGGAATCGCAGGGACAATCCTCTTTGCCGTATTGCTTCTGCTTGTACTTTTGTTCTCTTACTTCACACTGGTAATACCCCCGGATGAGCTGGAGGGTATCCCTGTTATGTTTGGAAATGTGGAAGAGGCTTCCGGCACAACGGAATCTCCCATGAATGAAATATCTCCTGCACCCGCGCAACGCCCATCCGTCCCTGAATACTCACCCGATGAGCCGCTGATCACTCAACAAACAGAACCGACAATAGACGTTGCTGCACAACGTGAAGCAGAGCGACGTAAGGCGCAATTAGCAGAACAACGTAGGTTACAGGAAGAGGCTGCACGCAGACAACGTGAAGAAGATGCCAGGCGCAGAGAAATAAATCAGCAAATGAGCGGACTGTTTGGTGAAAACTCCGGCAGCCGGGGTGAAACCGAAGGCAGCGGAACCCAAGGAGTTTCTACGGGAAATGCTTCCCAGGGAGCCACATCGGGTACAGGTGGAATCGGGACCTTCGATTTGGGAGGCCGAAGCTTGGGTTCAGGCGGGTTAGCTCAACCCAACTATTCGGTAAACGATTACGGAACGGTCGTTGTCAACATTACGGTAGATCCCCGCGGAAACGTTATAAATGCCGAAATTGGCCGCGGCACAAATACCCCGAACACTTCACTGCGTAACGAAGCACTGCGGGCGGCACGCAGAACTAAATTCAATGCTATCAACTCTGCCAACAATCAGCAAGGGACCATTACGTACAGGTTTAACCTCAACTGATTGCATCTTTAAATTCGGCGATTTCGCCGCTTTCAATTATCATACGAGTACAACGTAAACAAAACATGAACAGATGAAAAAAGTAGCGCTATTCTTAGCCAATGGCTTCGAAGAAATTGAAGCTTTGGGAACTGTAGACATTTTACGGAGGGCAGGGATTCCTGTTCAGACTGTTTCGATAACTAACGAGAAAAACGTCACCGGAGCGCACCACATTACCGTTCTGGCAGATGTAATCTTCCGGGAGGTGAATTTCCACGATGTGGATGTACTGATACTTCCCGGCGGCATGCCCGGAGCAAAAAACCTTAACGAACACGAAGAACTTAAGAGAAAGGTGAAGGAATATGCCGAAAAAGGCAAGGTTGTAGCTGCTATTTGCGCTGCACCAATGGTATTAGGGGGATTAGGACTTCTGGAAGGGAAAAAAGCAACCTGTTACCCCGGTTTTGAACATCAATTGATCGGAGCTAAAGTCAGCGGCAACAAGGTGAGCGTTGACAAAAATATCATTACCGGAAAAGGGCCGGGATTAGTTTTCGAGTTTGCTTTGGAGTTGGTAGAAACCATTGCCGGAGCGGGGACAAGAAAAGAAGTCCAGGAAGGATTACTTATCTGATCTTCTGCTGGCCTGTCCTCACTTGCGGAAAGTTGATATTTTCCCAAAATTCCGGGTGCAAAGAATTGGTTATTAACAAAAAACCGACTATCTTTGCACCGTTTTTTTTCGACAATATAATGTCTAACTTATTTAATTATTAATTTTTCAAACAACAAATGACTGACAATTTAAAAACTGTAGCTCCCATAGAGGAATTCGATTGGGATGCTTACGCAAAAGGTGACGTCTACTCCAAAGAAAACAAAGAAAAACTTACCGAAAGCTACGACAACACGTTGAGCAAAATCAACGATAAAGAAGTGGTAACCGGTACGGTAACCTCCATGAACAAACGCGAAGTGGTTGTAAACATCGGCTACAAATCAGACGGCGTGGTATCGATGAACGAATTCCGCTACAACCCTGAATTGAAAGTTGGCGACGAGGTAGAGGTTTACATCGAGAGCCAGGAAGACAAAAAAGGACAGTTGATCCTTTCTCACAAAAAAGCACGTGCTTCGCGTTCATGGGATCGCGTAAACGCAGCATTAGAAAACAACGAAGTAATCAAAGGATACATCAAATGCCGTACAAAAGGCGGTATGATTGTGGATGTATTCGGTATCGAAGCGTTCCTGCCGGGTTCTCAAATCGATGTGAAACCTATCCGCGACTACGATATCTTTGTTGACAAAACAATGGAATTCAAGGTGGTAAAAATCAATCCTGAATTCAAGAATGTAGTTGTTTCCCACAAAGCCCTTATTGAAGAAGAGCTGGAACAACAGAAAAAGGAAATTATTTCGAAACTCGAAAAAGGACAGGTACTCGAAGGAGTGGTTAAAAATGTTACCTCCTACGGTGTATTTGTTGACCTCGGCGGCGTTGACGGCTTGATCCACATTACCGACCTTTCCTGGGGACGTATCCAACATCCGGACGAAGTGGTTAAACTGGACGATAAGATCAACGTGGTAATTCTCGACTTTGATGATGACAAAAAGCGCATCGCCCTTGGATTGAAACAGTTAACCCCACATCCGTGGGATGCCATGGACGACAGCCTGAAAGTAGGCGATATCGTTAAGGGAAAAGTGGTAGTTATAGCGGATTACGGAGCATTTGTTGAAGTTGCAGCGGGCGTAGAAGGATTGATCCACGTATCGGAAATGAGCTGGACACAGCATCTGCACAGCGCACAAGACTTTATGAAAGTGGGCGACGAGGTAGAAGCCGTTATCCTGACACTCGATCGCGAGGAGAGAAAAATGTCGCTCGGCGTAAAACAACTCAAGCCCGATCCATGGGATAACATCGAAGAGAAATATCCTGTTGGAAGCACCCACACAGCAACCGTTCGGAACTTCACCAACTTTGGTGCCTTCGTTGAAATTGAAGAAGGTGTTGAAGGATTGATCCATATTTCCGATTTATCCTGGACGAAAAAAATTAAACATCCAAGCGAAGTTACCGAAATCGGAGCTCCAATTAAAGTTCAGGTTCTGGAAATTGATAAAGAGAATCGTCGTTTAAGCCTTGGGCATAAACAATTGGAAGAAAATCCGTGGGATGTATTTGAAACCATTTTCACAGCTGGTTCGGTTCACGAAGGGACAATTCTCGAATTTGTCGACAAAGGTGCAGTAATCGCATTGCCTTACGGTGTAGAAGGTTTTGCTACTCCAAAACACCTGGTGAAAGAAGACGGTTCACAAGCTCAAGTGGACGAAAAACTGGAATTTAAAGTTATCGAGTTCAATAAAGATGCTAAACGCATTATTGTTTCTCACAGCCGTATTCACGAGGATGCTCAAGGAGGCGGTTCTGACGAAAGCAGAAAAGGCAAACGTTCGGGTAAGAAAGAAAACCAATCATCAACAATGGCAATTCCAGTAATGGAAAAAACCACGTTGGGTGATATCGAAGAACTCGCTGCTCTGAAAGAAAAACTCGACAACCAAAAGGTGGCAGCTTTCAAGAAAGAAGCTAAGGCAAAAGCTAATAAAGAAGAGGAAGCAAAAGTTGCTGAGGCAGAAGTGAAGGATGAACCTAAAATTGCAACTGAAGCAGAAGAAACAGTTGAAAATAAAACTGAAGAAACAAAGAGCGAAGAATAAAATTCTCTTCTTCACATGTTTCAACAATAAAAAAAGCTGCCCGTTTGGGTAGCTTTTTTTATTGTTGAAACATGTCTTGTTCTGAAATAGTGTTACGTAAAAAAAGATTACAGGATAACCACCGACTCTCATCATAGATTCAAAAAGTATAAGAATCTGGTGGAGGGTACGCAGCTAAACCATCCAGAACAGGTATGGGTTTCCGATATAACTTATATTGGTGGCAAAAAAACGATCATCAGAATGCACTAAATAGCAAAAAGATAACACCGGGTATGACCGAAAGCTATGATCCGTATGCGAATGCAATTGCAGAAAGGGTGAACGGTATATTAAAATAGGAGTTCTTAATCGAGGAGTATCAAGTTGATATAGAAACAATGAGATGGTTGGTTAAAGATGCCGTGCGCATCAACAATCAAAAGGCCTCATTGGTTTTGTCATGTGAAAACACCTGAACAGATGCATAAACAAGAAAGTGTAAACTTTTACATATAAAAAATCAGAGAGAAACAAGGCTAACCTTGTTTCTCTCTGATGATTCAATTAATATTGTTCTATAAACCTGTAACGCTTATTTAGGACTAGTCAAGATGGTGTTTTGACCGCGGCTCAAATCAGTTTTTATATATCCTGACAGGCTGTGTAACGCTGGTTGGCTGTCCTGCATTTTCTTTGTAATAATTGAATTTTAACTGGATATCTTTAAAATCTTGTCCGTTAAAGTTAACCAGACTACGCAATGAACTCACGTCAAATGCTGCAAAACCATCAACATTCTTTCCAGAAGTTTCCGTGGAAGTGCCGGATTTTTCTAAACGCAATTCCAGTATATATGTATCCGTTGCATCTGGTTGAGTGGTTTCATTATAGAGTTTCGCCTGTACTTTTTCGCCTTCTTTCTTATTCCATACATATTGAACAATCAGGAAATCACCAAATGAATCAATTATGGGCAACCCCCCAATCATGTTAAAGTTAAGGACAGGAGTCATGGTTTCTTGAGGAGCCTCTTGTTGAGAATATACGCCAAGAGGTATTTGCTCTATTTCCGGTGTTATAGCGTTATGTACATTTGTACTGACCATACCGTTTTCGGTACTCCACGACCAGGTAATAAGGTACCACCTGTCCGGATCTTTCGATTTAATCTCATTGGAAGTCATCACAAAATCTCCGTTATGGGCAACTTGTGTTCCCTCTAATTGAGTAATATAAAACAATTGCCGCTGACCTGAAAAGTTACTATCTCCGGCCTCTAAGCATGAAGTCAAAAAGAGTCCAGCAATCACAACACTAAAAAATAAAATCAATTTTCTCATATACATAATTATTTGTTAAATTAAAAATCATTAGAAATCAAATCGGATCCCCGCATTCAAATCGAAACCGATTTTCTTGTCGGTATATATCGTTTTATATTCATAGTTTTTTGCATCAAAGTAATAAACCCCACCAACCTTGCCGTACAAATTAAATCCTCCGTAAATAGGGTAAAACACCCCTACCCCTGCATTTACTGAGATCTGTGGATTATTCTGACTGATTTTCGTAGTAATCACCCCCTGAGACGCACTGTTTAGTTCAGTTGAAACACTTTGTCCCGTACTCCTGAATTCCCCGTAAATATCTTTTTCAACCATCCCTCCGAAGGATGCAAACAAACCCAGTTTTCCTATATTCACGAAGTTATAATTTAGATTGACTGGAATACCTAAATAATGAAAATGTTGCGTCTCCTGATTTTGAAAATCAACACTGGTGTTTTTTGCCCTAGAAAACAGATAGGTATAAACCAATCCGGTTTCAACGGATAACCTGTCAACAATGGTTTTAGAAACGGTGATGCCGAACGAAACCGGCTGATCGTGTTCCATTTCGGCTACGTTATCAGCAATACTTCGGTTGTTGAATGGGATACTGCTGTAATCAGCATACATCTTATTCGATCCCGTTAATCCGGAATAAAGACCATCTCCGTTTTCAGATGGCTTGACCGCACTGGCACTGCGCAAAGTCATGGGACTATTTACGGTTTTCCGCGAAGAAGTAAGTCCACCTTTTGCGTTCAGTGCCAACATAATAGGTTTACTCTTCTTATCTTCAAACGCCAAACCTTCAAAGATTGTAGCTTTCCCGGCATTCTCAAACTCCTGAATGAGCCGGTCAACCTCTTCCTGACTGGGTTGAACCACCTGCCTTTCCTCAGGACGAATTATTCTTTCTCCCATTGCCTCGGCCTTAACTTCAACAGTTTGTTCAGCAATCACTATCTTTTCCGGAGTTTGTTCTAAGTCTATGTTTACAGACAACACCTTTTCTTTTCTTTTGGTGTACCTGGCCACCAAAACCTCTTGTTTTTGAAGAGAATACCCAACCTGACCGTCCTTGTTACTTTCCTTCTTTGTCGTTTCAGTTTTTGCTATTTGAGTATCCTGTGTATCTAGGGTTCCTGTTTTTTCAGGTGCCATCTTCCCGGTGAAAACAGGGAGATCGGGTTTGACCGGATGAGGCGAATTCAAAAAGAACAAACTTCCCAGTATTAATGCCGCAGTAGCTGCTGCGGAGCCGACATACCAATTTCGGCGGATAATTCTCGCCCGCCTAATGGCATTAAGCGACTGCTCTACCTTCTCCCAGCCATCAGGGGGAACAGGAGCTTCAAAATCGCTGAAAACCGACTTCAATTGTTCTTTAAATATATCTTTTTCGTTCATAGAAGATCATATGTATTTCTTCTTCAACATGGATTGGACTCTCTTTTGTAAAAAAATCTTGGCTCTGAAATATTGCGACCGGGAAGCGTTTTCTGTTATCCCCAGCATTGCACCAATTTCCTTATGAGGTATATCCTCAAAAATCACTAAGTTGAAAACCGTTCTGTAGCCTTCAGGCATCTCACGAATAATATTCAGAAGTTCTTGACGCGGAATATCTCCTACTTCGAGAGAGTCATCCTCAGGAGTATCCCAAAAGTCTGAATTGTCTTTTCCGTAATCGTTTAAAAAGTTGAACCTTTTTTTCTCCTGACGATAATTTTCGAGAGCCAGATTAACGAAAATCTTGCGTAACCAACCTTCAAAAGAACCCTTGCCCGAATAAGAGCCAATTTGCGTAAAAACCTGCAGAAAACCGTCGTGTAACACATCACGAGCGGTCTCATTATCTTGACAATAACGCAGGCAGACAGCCATCATTTTCGGAGCATACAACTCATACAATGCCTTTTGGGCATTCCGGTTCTGCTTCTTACATGCTGTTATCAACTGCGAATCATCCATGCTTATCGCTTACATTAGTAAAGATGGAAAAAATGAAAAAACGTTGCACGGTTTATCCATTTACCCCTATTCTTTATATTTTTTTAACTATTATAGGTTCTTTCGTGGTCTTTTGTTCTCAAAACAATTTATGAGGTATAAAACCCCGATCACTACAATAATAAATTATCTTACAAGTATAAAGAAACTAAATTGTAATTGTTTTCAATTGCAATATAATTCTTTTTTCTCTATTTTTGTGCTTATAATCAATTTAGAACACAAATTTATGAAAGATTTCTTTAAAATGATGTTTGCATCAGCATTGGGCTTCATCATCGCGAGTTTTATTTTTTCGCTTATTTCAATGCTGATCATGTTTGCTATGATGGGCTCGATCATGGGTTCTTTTGGCAAACAGGAATCATTTGTATTGCAAAATAACTCCGTTTTAAATCTAAGACTCGAAGGCGCCATACAGGAACGTATTGCGGAAAGTGACCCGTTTACCGACCTGGTAGGCGGAGTCCCATCTGCCATAGGTATGAACGACATCATTGGAGCCATCCGTAAAGCAAAAAATAACGACAAGATAAAAGGTATTTATCTGGATACACGTCTTTTTGCAGCTTCCACTGCTACATTGGCAGAAATACGGCAAGAGTTGGAGGATTTTAAAAAAAGTGGCAAGTTTATCGTTGCATATGCCGATACATACACTCAAAACGGCTATTATCTGGCTTCTGTTGCTGATAAGGTGGCCATCAATCCTCAGGGGATGCTCGATGTTCACGGAATTGCTTCGGTTCCGCTGTTTTATAAAGACGCGTTGCAAAAACTCGGCGTAGAAATGCAACTGTTTAAAGTGGGCACTTATAAATCTTTTGCCGAGCCTTTTACCCAAACCGAAATGAGTGAAGCCAACAGAGAACAGGTGAACTCATTCATTACAGATATTTGGAACACTATGAAAACCGATATGGCTGCATCCAGAAATATGGAAACTATGCAAATAGATTCGATCGCCAATCAATTTCCAATGCTCAGAAAAACCGATTTCCTGTTGTCCCGAAATTTAGTCGACACCGTTCTCTACGAAAGTGAAATGAAAAATTATGTCCGGGAACTGCTCGGGATAGATACTGACACTAAAATTCCGTCGGCAACGGTTGCGGAAATGAAATCAGTAAAAACACCGGCTATACGGAAATCAACAAACTCCATCGCCTTGCTATACGCCACAGGAGGAATTGCATCCGGCAATAGGCCTAATGGCATTCAGGATAAATATTTCGTAAACGAGATTGAAAAACTTCGGAAAGACGATGACATTAAAGCGGTTGTTTTTCGCATCAATTCGGGAGGCGGAAGCGCATATGCCTCGGAGCAAATCTGGAAAGCAATTTCCGATCTGAAGTCGGAAAAACCGGTAGTTGTTTCTATGGGTGACATGGCTGCATCGGGCGGTTACTATATTGCGTGTAATGCTGATAAAATTGTTGCTCAACCCACCACCATCACAGGTTCTATAGGCATTTTCGGTATGTTTCCTAACTTTAGCGGCACACTTGATAAACTGGGCATCGATACAGACGTAGTTAAAACTAATGAATTCTCTGATTTCGGAGACGTTTCCCGAGCTTTTAACGCTCAGGAAGCAGCGATGATGCAAGCTTATGTGGACAGCGGTTACGATCTGTTCCTGACCAGATGTGCCGAAGGCCGTGGAATGCTGAAAGATAGCCTGGCCAAATATGCCGAAGGCAGGGTTTGGACAGGAAATCAGGCCAAGGAAATTGGATTGGTAGATGAACTGGGCGGAGTCGATGAAGCTATCCGTATCGCGGCTGAAATGGCTAATTTAGGCAAAAGCTATGCTGTTTTCGAGTATCCAAGGATAAGGTCACCGTTTGAGGAGATTTTCAGCAAAGACAAGGAAGAATTGGCCGCCAAGACGTTAAAAAGTTATCTGGGAGAAAGCTACGATAAGTTTATGTTCTTGAAAAACCTCAAAGATCAGGATTATATCCAAGCACGTATTCCGTATGAGTTGAATATAAAATAATACAGGCTTTAAAACGCGTAATCTAAAGTTGTAAACAAAAGATGGATTCACCCGTTCCCGATATACGACGTTCGTTGCTGCCACTATCGTGGTTGTACGGGCTTGGCGTGAATTTTCGGAACAGGTTGTTTGATGCGAAAATCCTGAAGCAGCACAAGTTTGATATTCCCGTTATTTGTGTGGGGAATATCACTGTGGGGGGCACAGGAAAAACACCACACATTGAATACCTTATCTACTTATTATCGTCAAGATATAAAGTGGCCGTCCTAAGCCGGGGTTACAAGCGGAAAAGCAAAGGGTTCAGGATTGTAGACGTCGATTCAAAGCCACAGGATGTGGGTGATGAGCCGCTTCAAATAAAGCAGAAATTTCCCGGAACACTCGTTGTGGTGGATAAAAACAGGAGAAGCGCCATAGAGAAAATACAATCCATCGACATAGAAGAGCGACCTCAGGTCATTCTGCTGGACGACGGTTTCCAACACCGCTACGTCACTCCGTCTCTCTCCATCTTATTGGTCGACAGTAACCGCCCGGTCTACGAGGACAAATTACTGCCCGCAGGAAACTTGCGAGAGCCGTTACAGGGAAAAGACCGCGCTTCAATCGTCATCGTCACCAAATGCAGCCGCGATATGCAACCCATCGACTTCCGTATTTATGAAAACGGCCTCGATTTATTTCCTTATCAGGATCTGTACTTCACCACTTTTGATTACGGTAACCTCATACCTGTTTTCCCCGAGTTGCAACCGGAAATTCTCGAGCCCGATGATTTGCGCAAAAAGCACGTTTTTCTGATTACTGGAATTGCATCGCCTAAACCGTTAGTAGAAAAGCTGGAACTGAAAACGTACAATTTATATCCGAAATACTTCCCCGATCACCATTTTTTTAAAAAAGAAGATATTGAGGAAGTTGTACGGGAAATGAACGCCCTGGATGTGGACGACGACGATAAGATGATCGTAACTACCGAGAAAGATGCTGTACGCTTTCATGCATTGTCGTTTCTTGACGAAGAGGTGAAAAAAAGATTATACTATATCCCCATAGAAGTAGTATTTTTAGAAAAAAACGAAAAAGAATCATTTAATAAAAAAATCAACAAACATGTTAGAAGCTATCAATCAAACAGCCGATTATCTAAAAAATAGAATCGGTGATGTTCCCAATACCGCTATCATTTTAGGAACCGGACTGGGAGAACTAGCCCGGGAGATTAATGATAAAACTGAAATTCCTTACACCGAAATCCCCAACTTCCCGGTTTCGACCGTGGAGGGTCATAGCGGAAAACTCATCATCGGAACACTCGGCAGTAAAAGAGTACTGGCCATGCAAGGGCGTTTTCACTTTTACGAAGGATACAACATGAAACAGGTAACTTTTCCCATCCGCGTTTTCAAGGCTTTGGGTGTTGAATATCTTTTCGTATCAAACGCTGCCGGCGGAATGAATCCGAGCTTCGACGTGGGCGACATCATGCTCATTGAAGATCATATTAACATGTTTCCCGAGCATCCGCTTCACGGCAAGAACTACAACGAACTGGGAACAAGATTTCCCGATATGAGCGAAGCCTACAACAAAGAACTCCGGTTAATGGCGATGGAAATTGCCAAAGAGAAAAACATCAAGTTACAGCACGGTGTGTACGTAGGCGTATCCGGCCCGACGTTTGAAACGCCTGCAGAATATCATTTCTTCCGCGTTATCGGCGGTGATGCCGTAGGCATGTCCACCGTCCCCGAAGTTATCGTTGCCAACCACGCCAAAATGAAAGTATTGGCTTTTTCCATCATTACTGACCTAGGTGTAGTCGGAAAAATTGTGGAAGTTTCACACGAAGAGGTACAGGAAGCTGCAAAAATTGCTCAGCCCAAAATGGCAGAAATTATGCGGGCAATTGTGGAAAGAATGTAAGCAGTTAATTTATGCGTACAGAAATTTCCACCTTAGGAGAGTTTGGATTAATAGACCACCTCACCAAAAATATAATACTCACGCAACCCACAACAAAAAAAGGAGTGGGAGACGATGCTGCTGTTATAGACAACTCGGACAAACGGACGCTTGTCACCACCGATTTATTGCTGGAAGGTATTCATTTCGACCTGACTTACGTTCCGTTGAAACACTTGGGATATAAATCGGCAGTTGTCAACTTTTCCGACATTTATGCGATGAACGGAAAACCACAGCAAATAACGGTTTCGTTGGGTATCTCTCAACGGTTTTCGGTTGAAGATCTGGAAACTTTCTACGCCGGGGTATTACTTGCATGTGAAATTTACGGTGTTGATCTCGTAGGAGGCGACACGACATCATCGCTAACCGGGTTTTCTATTTCCATAACCTGTGTCGGCACAGCTGATGAAGAAAAAATCGTATACCGAAACGGAGCCAAAGATACCGACCTGATATTTGTTTCGGGCGACCTCGGTGCGGCATACATGGGCCTGCAATTGTTGGAACGTGAAAAGGCGGTTTTCGGAGAAAAAGCGGATTTTCAACCTGATTTTTCGGGGAAAGAATATATCCTTGAACGCCAGCTCAAGCCGGAAGCCCGGAAAGACATTGTTCAGTTCCTGTCCGGACAGGAAATAGTCCCCACGGCAATGATTGATATCTCGGATGGATTATCGTCAGACCTCCTCCACATCTGTAAGCAAAGCAACACGGGTTGCCGTATTTTCGAGGAACGGCTACCCATCGATTACCAAACCGCCGTAATGGCAGAAACATTCCATATGAATGTCACAACCGTTGCGTTAAACGGCGGCGAAGACTATGAATTGCTTTTTACCGTTCCCTTGTCTCTTCACGAGAAAGTGTCTGCCCTGCCGGGCGTACATCTTGTGGGCCACATCACTAAACCCGAAGAAGGGTGCTACCTGGTTACCCGCGATGGACAGGAAATGGAATTGAAAGCGCAGGGATGGAATCCAATTGGAAAATAACCGGATAATTTCCGCATATTTTTGTTCCAAAAATTTTTTATTTGTAAAAAATCCTTTTATCTTTGCAGTCGCAATTAAAAAAGCGATGGTGCCATAGCTCAGTTGGTAGAGCAACGGACTGAAAATCCGTGTGTCCCTAGTTCGATTCTTGGTGGCACCACCTGAAAATCAGGGAGTTACAAAAAAGTAGCTCCCCTTTTTTATGCCAATTTCTGTTAAAATACAGGTGAAAACGGTGAAATGTTTTCCATATAGTTAATGATATTTCGTACAAACGGGGTAAAATGTGGGAAAGTGGCTGCTTGCGGCATCTACAAAAGAAAAGCCCCTCATTTAGACGAGCTTCTGGCGGTATGGACGGGTGCGGAACACCCATCAATTAATCCGCTGTATTTCAGATATATTACAGTCTCAAACAATACTTATCCCCTACGGATAAACCTACGATTGTATTTCTCTAAAATGTAAAGAACTTCTCCAAACATCTATTTCTTGGTCTTGCAAATATACATTTTTTTCGATTATGGACAAATAAAAATTAAATAAATAATTAAATATATTCGTGCATAAACGAAAAAGCACTACATTTGCACAAAACATTCGATTATGGACGAAAAAATTGCAATAATAGAAAAGTATAACTTATGGGAGGCTAAAACATTTGACTTTGGCTTTAAACGCGAAGAATATACAGAAAAAATAGTCGATTTTATAGGAAATAGACTAATTAAAGTGCTTGTCGGACAAAGGCGTTCTGGCAAAAGCTATATCTTGCGACAAGTGGGTAAACAGCTTATCGACAATGGTGTAAATCCTGAAAATACGTTGTTCATTAATCGTGAATTTGCCGACCTGGACTTCCTTCGTACATACAAAGATTTAGACGAACTTATAAAATCTTATAAGAAAGAACTTAAACCCAAAGGTAAAGTTTATATTTTCATTGACGAAGTCCAAATAATAGAACAATGGGAAAAAGTCATCAATTCGTACTCTCAAGATTATTCGGACAGTTACGAAATATTCATTACCGGTTCCAATTCTAAAATGCTTTCAGGTGAATTAGCCACACTCCTATCAGGACGATATGTATCTTTTGAAGTTTTCCCTTACAGTTATTCGGAATACTTGAGAATAACGGGGCAAGACAAGGGCAAACAAAGTTATATGGCTTATATGGATGGCGGCGGACTCCCCGAATTATTTATGCTTCAAAAGCAAGAACTTAAACGCAATTATATCTCTGCAATAAAAGACACCGTTTTATTAAGGGATATTATTCAACGTAATAACATTCGTGACCCCAAACTGCTTGAAGATATTTTTGTCTTTTTGGTGAACAACGCTTCCAACCTGATATCCATATCAAGTATTGTAAAGTATTTTAAAGGACAAGGGCGAAGAGTAAGCTATGATGCGATATCTAACTATATCGGATATATCGAAGATACATTTTTAATTCATCGTTGCGACCGATATGATATAAAAGGAAAAGACACGTTATCGGGTAATGCTAAATTTTACATGAATGATTTAGCCTACAAAAATTACCTTTATCCGGGATTTGGTTATGGTTTTGGATATCTTGTAGAAAATCTAATATACTTAGAGTTGTGTCGTGCCGGATTTGATGTTTATGTCGGTTTTTTACGGAACAAGGAAGTCGATTTTGTAGCTAAGAAGGCTGATCGTGTGATTTATATACAAAGTACGTATTTGCTTTCGGATGAATCTACCGTTGAGCGTGAATATTCCGCTCTCGAATCTATTGGTGATAATTTTGAGAAAATTGTCGTATCACTTGATGATGTAACATTGCCTCTAAGGGGTGGAATAAGGCATTTGCAGGCATGGAACCTAAAAGAAATACTACAGTGAGAAAATGACAATTCGGAATATTTATATCTTAAACGTACTCATTTCTGATAGCCAAAGATGATGAATTGGGTAGAAAACTGCAAGATACAGATTTACGTACAGGGTTGCGGGCGCCTAAAAGAAAACAAAACAATTAAGTTCATTGAAAAAAATAAAATGAGTGTCTCTGCTTGGAAAAAAAAGCAATCAAATACAGAATACCAAAAATAGAACAAGATTTGATGAGATAGGCTTTTAGGAGTTAGTAAAGGATGAGTAGAAATCCGCATAAAACTACTTTTCTGAGATGTAAAAGGGATGCTTTGAACCGTTAGCTGTATGAATTATTTATAAAGTTTTTTTCATGAGCATATATTTGCAATATATGTAATTAATACCTAATTTTATTCCGTTCTTAATTATTAAAGTCAACTCGCTTTGTAAGAAATGAGATTCAAAATTACCTTAAATATTGATAACACTACATTCAGGAACCGACTTCCGCTCAACTACCAATACGAAATGTCAGCTGCACTATACAAAATACTGTATAGTGCTAACGAAGAATACGCTGCCTGGCTGCACAACAACGGCTACATGGCAGATAAATTGACTTTCAAACTCTTCACCTTTTCACGTCTAAACATTCCCAACTATCGCATCAAACCTCCTTTTATCGAAATTCAGTCAGACACGGTGGAGTGGCTGATTTCATTCCTTCCCGAACGAAGCACGCAAGAATTTATACAAGGCATATTCAAAGAGCAAAGTTTTGACTTGGGTAACAGGCAGGCAAACGTGCACTTTCAGGTGAAAAGTGTGGAAACGGTTCCGCCACCGGAATTTGAAGAAACAATGATATTTGAAACTCTTTCGCCAGCTTGCATTGTTTTCAAACGGGATGACGGTGGGGAAGATTATATTGCTCCGGACAATCCGCAAGCATCAGAACAAGTGAAAATCAACTTGCTGAATAAATACAAAGCTTTTATGGGAGAAGATTTTCCCGAAACCGACTTTCCTTTCGCCCTCAAAGCACTTACCGCGCCAAAATCTTCCCTTATCGCTATTAAATCCGGCACACCGCAAGAAACCAAAATACGTGGATTTATGTGCAAATTTCAATTGACTGCACCGGTGGAGTTGATGAAGATTGCGTATGAGTGTGGGGTTGGTGGGAAGAATAGTCAGGGATTTGGGATGGTCAAAAACAGCTAACGTTTTCATAAATCAATTAACTCAAAAGTTATGACATTTACATTTAAAATCAAAATTGACGGTAGCTCCAAACCTCCTATCTGGAGAAAAGTAAAAGTTAACAGCACCATCTCATTCGATGATTTTCATTTAGTAATCCAAGTGCTATTTGGGTGGCGTAATTATCATATGTATCAATTTTCGCCCAGCGGATGGAGGAGTACACCCTGCATCATGTATATTTACGAAGATGATGCCGAAGTTGAAATCAGACCGCTCTCTGGTCCGGACACTTTTCCTTACGGAGAACGATACGATGCTGAAAAAATTAAATTGGAAGACTATTTCAGACAACTCAAACAAAAAATGGTGTATATGTATGATTTTGGCGATGATTGGAAACATACCATCGAATTAATCGAAGTTTCTGATGATACGGTTCTCTATCCTGTATGCTTGGGAGGAAAAGGTTCTAACCTCGAAGAAGATTGCGGTGGAATTTGGGGCTTTTACAATATGGTGGAGGCTATAAACGATCCAAAACACCCACAGCATAAGGAATACCGTGAATGGCTTGGGATGAAACGAGGGGAAAAATGGGATTTGAATGTGTTTGATTTGGAAGAAACGAATGAGATGTTGCGGGAGGTGTGGGGGATGAATAAGATGTGATTTTTTAGATAGAAACTTAAAACAACCCTCGTTAAGTAAACGAGGGTTGTACTTCCAAGTGGTGCGATTAAAGGTATATTATAAAATATACTATTTTTCAATTCCAATTATTGGAATGCAAATTTAATAAAAATTTATTATGAAATATACTATTGTAATCAGTAACTTCGCATGTACAATTTTCGGCAAGATTGAATGTACAGAAATTGGCAATATGCAATGTACATAAAAAGGGTTAAAGAAGAGTCTTCATATATTTGTAATTCACGAAAATACAAACACTATGAAGACTCAGATACATGACCTTAGAAAGGTACGTATGTGGTACGAAGTTAAAGAACTTTCCAGTAATCCGGGCAATTCGGATAGTAAAATTGCAAAAAAGTTGGGTGTTGATCGCAGAACTGTTTCCAGGTACAAGAAGATGAGTGAAGAAGAGTTTCATGAGTTTTCAATGAAACAACGTGTATACGAACTTGTTCTGTCGCCATATTACCCGGACGTTCTTTCCTTATTGAGTATAGACAATGGTTTGCCGGCGGCAGTGATAGAAGACCGGCTGAAGGAGAAATACGCCGACTTGCCGAAGGTGAACAGCAAGACTGTATACAACTTTGTCCAGCACGTGCGGCGTCAGGAGAAGATCCCTGTACCGGAGAAGATCCGCCAGACGGAAGCCCTGGAAGAGTTTGCATATGGCAGCCAGGCGCAGGTTGACTTCGGTACAGCACAGATGCGACGTTTGGACGGCAGTAGGCGCAGGGTTTATTTTTTTGCCCTTGTCCTGTCACGCAGTCGCTACAAATATGTGTTTTTCCAAACAACTCCCTTCACCGGGAAAACAGCCGTCCAGGCTCACGAGCAGGCCTTCAAGTATATAGAGGGTATCCCCGGGAAGCTTCTCTATGATCAGGACTCAGTGTTTCTGAAAAGTGAGAACCTTGGCGATTATCTCCTGGCTGATGATTTTCGTCGCTACAGGGATGAACGTGGTATCAGCGTTGAGTTCTGCCGCAAGGCCGATCCCCAGAGCAAAGGCCGGGTTGAGAACGTGGTAGGATACGTAAAAAACAACTTTCTTCGCGCGCGTACCTTTCACGATATAGATCGCCTCAACGAGGAAGTCCTGAGCTGGTTGGAGCGCAAGGCGAACGGCACCAAACATGCCACGACGAAGCGCCTGCCCCATGATGTGTGGTTGATTGAAAAGGAGCATCTCTCCTTTTTTCGCCCCTCACCGGCAATCCCCCGGGATGAGATTCCCACCTACACGGTGAGAAAAGATAACACAATCAGTTACAAGGGGAACTTCTACAGGGTCCCATATGGCACCTATAATGGGAAGGGACCGGAGGTATTACTCAAGGTCAAGGATGGCACCCTTTCGCTTTCCAACCGGCAAGGCATCCTTCTGGCCGAGCACCCCGTCAGTCTTGAAAAAGGCAAGGTAATCGGTAGCACAACTTATCGACGGGATCGGAACTCCAGGCTCGAGGTCTTCAAGCAGGAAGTCCTATCGATCTGGAAGGGCAACAACACTTTGTACCTGTTCATAGAGGAGATACACAAGTATAAGCCCCGTTATCTGAGAGACAATCTGAAAATGATAAGGGAGGTGATGGGCGAATATGGTGAAGAGATCGTTGGCAGTGCACTTGATTACTGCCTCGACAATGGGCTCTACAACGCCCTTTACCTGAAAGAAGCCGCATCACATTACCGGGAGTTAAAACGCCGGGAGAAGAAGCCCTTGCCTGTTGTAAGCGTGTTGCATGACGGTGTTCAAACAAGTCAGTATGACACGGATGCATACATCCCCGAGAGAAGCAAGATAAACCGGTACGATCAAATCATGGAGCTATGAAGCAGATAGAAAACATGAAGCAATATGCCGGCATACTTCGTTTGGGATACCTGAGCAAAAACTTGCAGCCGATGCTTCACCAGGCGAGTATAGATACACCGGGATACGCGGACTTCCTGGAGAACATGCTTATAAAAGAGCTAGAGCAGCGACAGCTGAATGATTACCGGCGCAGGACTAAACTGGCCCGTCTGCCACGTGCACACGAGCTTGACGAGTACGATTACAAGGCCTCGAGCAGCATCGGCATAAGGCAGATGACACAGCTCAGGGAGCTGCTCTGGGTCGATCAGCTATACAACCTGGTGCTGATGGGTCCAAGCGGTACGGGCAAAACATACCTGGCCGGGGGACTGGTCAATGATGCCATCAAGAAAGGTTATAGGGCCTATTTTACCACCATGGCTGACCTGATAGGCGTGCTCAACAGGAAAGAAATCATCTCATCGGCAATGAGCACCTACAAGCGATACACCAAGGCACACCTGATTGCCATAGATGACATCATGATGTTCCCGGTGCAAAAGAGTGAAGCGGTGGCTCTGTTCAATCTGATCAATCACCTGCATGAGCAGTGCTCGATCATCATCACCACTAACAAGTCACCCAGCCAGTGGGCGGAGACACTGGATGATGAAGTGTTAGCCACAGCCATCCTGGATCGACTGCTATATCGTTGCGAGGTGATCAGGTTCGAGGGTTATGACAACAAATTAATTATGTAAAGTCCAGTGCAAAGCATATTGATTATCGGCATATTACAAACATGCTTCACATTTGGACTTTACATAATATTCATTTCTTACCGAGTCCTTTGAGCC
>Ga0228535_1000559_pt1 | contig 97278 bp, 85 predicted proteins | sample SJ1metagenome_FD_168457 | JGI IMG/M metagenome (GOLD analysis project Ga0228535, IMG submission 168457) | Enriched culture of PCE-dechlorinating microbial communities from Ithaca, New York, USA - SJ1 | ecosystem: Engineered > Modeled > Simulated communities (microbial... > Unclassified | place...
TAGGAACTATGCTGTTTGAGAAAATACCGGTACGTGAATTGTTTAACAAACCAAATTTAAATGTCTCGTCTGACGACGGTCAACTCGAACTATTTCGAGGCCTCAAATCTTAACGGGACAGTAGTGAACCAATAACACTTTTCTATCAAAACAAGCATAAAACAATGAAAGGACGAAAAATTATTCTTTTAATTCTTTGGATACTACTTGGGATAATAGCTATAGCCACACTATCCCTCTACTTCACGTTACCTCACTGGAAAGGAATATACGTCGCGATTATGGGAGGATTTTTGATACTTAATTTGCTTGTGATTATTTTTTTTGTCAATCGAAATTTTAAAAATTAGTTGTTGTCGAACTCAAATTTCAATAAGCTATACACCTCTTGCAGTGCAGGAATTCCCGAATCGGCCATAATTTTTACTTTTTCCAGAATCTCTCTCGACAGTTCACTCGACAACCTTCCGGCATATTTAAGCGCATTTACAGCACTTTGACGCAAAAAAAAATCAGAAGAAGAGAGATCATTGACAGCATTTCGAACCAAGGTGGTGCAATCAATGTCCGGAATTTGCACCGAATGAATAATCATTAATCGGGCAAAAAGCCAATAGGCCGTTGTGCGTATGCTTTCGTTATCCGACGAAACCCAATTATTCACCAAATCGTGAGCGTAAGGAAGATTTTGAAATAAATTCATGCACACCTGTTGTCTGATTTCCTGATTAGGAATTTCACGGCACCATTTCCGGGCATTTTCTTCCGAAAAATCTTCGATTGGATACAGCAATGTAGCCAATATCTTCAATTCGCGAACATCTTCCTTCCAAAGCATTTCCGATAATATTGGATCACAATCGTAATTGTTTGCTATCTGCCTTAGAGTCGGCAAATTCACCCCAAAGTTCAACCGATATTTCAATCCCTTTTCACGCATACTGGTCGAAACGACGCCGTCCATCGACTTGCGCAATTTCGCTCGAATCTCTTTCAGCTTAATCTCTTTCTCCATCATATTGATTTTATTGAGAAGTCATAAAAGCAATTAAATCGACAAAAGTAAGTATTTTTGAGGAAATTTGATTATTTTTGCACTCATTTCAAAAGAATGAAGCGATCATGAGAATTTTACTGATAAGCAATTCAACGAATCCGGGTGAAGGATATCTGGAACACGCAAAACCACATATCAAAAATTTTCTGGGAGATAAGCCCAAGAATGCCATTTTTATCCCCTATGCAGCCGTTACCTTTACGTATGACGAATACGAGAAAAAAGTAAATGACAAATTTGAAGAAATCGGTCATCACGTAACATCCATTCACAAGTTCAACAACCCCGTAGAAGCTATAGAAAATGCCGACGCCGTTGTGGTGGGAGGGGGGAACACATGGCAACTGGTGAAAACACTTCAGGACAAAAAGTTGATGAAAGTAATTCGTCGAAAAGTGCGACACGGAATTCCCTACATCGGCTGGAGTGCCGGATCGAATATAGCTTGCCCGACGCTCAGGACAACGAATGATATGCCCATAGTAGAACCCAAAAAGTTTAAAACGCTCAATCTCGTCCCGTTTCAGATCAACCCCCACTACCTGGACGAACATCCGACCAATCACGCCGGAGAAACTCGCGAAGTGCGTATCAACGAATTTATAACGGTAAACCCTGATATTTATGTCGTTGGGTTGCGCGAAGGTACGATGCTTTGGCTGGAAGATGACGATTTGTCGCTTGTCGGAAATCGGCCTGCGAGAATATTTAAATATAAAGAAGATCCGATAGAACTTTCGGGCGAAGACGATTTCAATTTCTTGCTTAAAGTTGAATCTTAATAAAAAAAGAAGGCTGATGACGACCCAAACCATTCATCATCAAACGAACAAAAAAAAGTTTTCGTTTAAAAATTTTTTTCACGAAAGCTACTCTGTGGGGATTATCTTACTTTTTTGTACGCTTTTATCTCTCATTCTCACCAACATATCGGGTGTAGGGGAATTTTACCATTCGCTATGGGAATTCGAAATTCCCTTAGCTCACGAGCTTCATCTACCACACACGCTACTCCATTTCATCAACGATGCATTGATGGCCATCTTCTTTTTTCAGGTAGGAATGGAGATAAAACGAGAAGTGGTAGCAGGCGAACTATCTTCGCCAAGGCGAATGCTTCTCCCGGTTGTAGCAGCAATGAGCGGTGTTTTGTTTCCGGCACTCATTTTTTTAATCGTGAATGCCCAATCTCCGTATCAGGCAGGGTGGGCAATCCCGACAGCCACCGACATTGCTTTTTCGTTAGGAATACTCAGTTTGCTGGGTAAATCGGTGCCCCATTCTCTGAAGATTTTTCTAACCGCGCTCGCCATTATCGACGATCTTTGTGCAATCTTAATCATAGCTTTTTTTTATGCGTCCAACCTCAACCTTATTTGGTTGACGGGAGTTATTGTTTCCGTGCTCGCTATTTTCTTTCTTATACGCTACTACAAATCAAAACTTGGGAAGAGGCTTATATTAATACTCTCAATCGTCACATGGTATTGTATGTACCGCTCGGGAATACATTCGACATTTGCGGGCGTTGTGATTGCCATGCTACTGCCCATCGACACCATTCGAGTTTACGAAAGGAAACTGCATCTGCCGGTTAACTTTGTGATTTTGCCTCTTTTTGCTTTAGCCAATACAAGTATCTTTATTACCACGTCCGCATTGGCCGGTTTGACCTCTACCCTATCTCTGGGGATCTTTCTTGGTCTATTTGTAGGGAAACCACTTGGAATTTCTCTCGCTATATTTGGATTGACAAAAAGTCGGATATTACCCACCATGAGCTCATCGGGATGGCTACAATTCATGGGTGTGAGTATTTTGGCCGGGATAGGATTTACAATGTCCATTTTTGTTTCTACATTAGCCTTTGACGATACGGCAATACAAGATACATCGAAACTTTCGGTACTGATTGCTTCATTTCTGTCGATGATAGTCGGATATTTTTGGTTGAGAATGGCATTTCGTGGTGGGGAAAAGCAGTTGGTGAACGATAGCATTTCTCGATCAGAAACGGTTTGAGAAAGCTCTCGAAGTTTGTAATGCTTTTTTGATAAAATTTAATTCGGGAATTCATCGGAACCGGAAAGTACCGGCTTTTACTAAACGACTATAAACTCTTTAATTACAGAATATTAAGTCCAATCAAGACAAAACGTATTGAGATAAAAGACAAAATATATTCTAAAAGTATGTTTTATAATATGTTTTTTTATTTGTTTTTTTGCGGTGAGCGGTTTATCTTTGCAGCGATAACCTAAAACAATCTTTTTTACCTTAATACCTGTACCCGATTAACCGAAGACAAAAGAGGCCATCTCGAGCGAGGTGGTCTTTTTTCTTTTTTTGTTTTCCAAACTTTTGATACAAAAAAAGCGCCGCCTAAAGCAACGCTTGTGACCCCGGAGGGGCTCGAACCCTCGACCCATTGATTAAGAGTCAATTGCTCTCAAGGCATCGAAAAACTTCGTTTTTCAATGCTACCAACTGAGCTACTGCGCTTTACGGTTGTCTTTTTTTCTTTTTCGCCTAAACTAATCTCTCCGGTTTACATATTGGTTTACATGCCTTCCTGCAAACTAAGATAGTTGATAATATTGTTTATTTCAAAGAATTTGGAGTTGAAATCCGCTGCAAATGTACCGGTATTTAATGGTATAAGAAAATTTTATTCGGAAAATTTTTTGTTATAGGACACGTAAATGCATAAAAAAAGCCGACTATTTGGCCGGCTTTGAATTTAATCTGTTTTTAATCTGTTTTGTAATCAGCATTATGCTGTTATGACTTCTACTGAACCTAAATAGGTGCTGTTTGCTACATCTTTTCCATCTTCACTAATAAATGCAAGATAGATATGGACTGTGTCGCCAAGCCATTCGGGCGGTAAATCTGCTATTTGTGTTTTGGCGGAACGAACGGCTCCGGCAGTTTCGTAAACGGCTTCATTTTTTGCCGGATTTAAAACTACATACATCGATTTATCTGTGGCTTTTGCTGAACCGCTTCCAGTGTTGTCATCCCATGTAAGTGTGATTTGTCCATTGTCAAAAGTAAATGCTCCATTTGCGGCAGGAGGAAGTGTTCCTGCAGATACTTGTGCTTTAGCGTAGTCGATTGTAATGTCAGGAGCTTCACCTGAGATGGCATTGGTTAGTACCTGCGACATGGCAGCGTTGAAAGCGGTCTGTTTGGCCGTAAATAACTTGTAGCCCGTGCGTAAAAAAGGTGTGATGGGTTGCAGAAAAGATAATGCAGCAGTGAACTTGGTGCGTTGGTTTACTTGTTTGTCAGTTTTGGGATTGCTTGGAACTGACTTTACTCGAATGTAGTTGATGCCTTTCCAGTTACCGCCAACAACATTTCCAATTTTACCTGAGAAACCGCCCAGGATACCGTTTGATAAAATAGCCATAGTAATAAGATTTTAGGGATTAATGTAAAATAAAGTGTGATTTGGATTTGATAGGGACAAGGTACGGAATCGGATTTTTGTACGCTTATCTTTATCATGTACAAAGGTATGAAAATGAAATGGGAAAAATGCTATAAAGTACTGATTTTTTGATGTATAATTGTGGTATACAGCTGACTTGTTTTATTGGATTTTCCCGTTTTGTACTATTCATGTTATTTATTCGGAAGAAGCATTTGGCTGACTATTTTTCGAACCAAAACATGCTAAACTTTATATATGGCCGACAACTCATCTTTAATAATTTTTCTTCCCCGGAAACGGAAAGAAGAAAAAAAGAAAAAAGAATGCCTCTATGAGAGTGAAGTGGAGGGCTGTGTCAAGGTTTTGCAAACAAAAATACTACCCGAAGGTGTGGAGATTTTTGTGTAGCAAACCCGCAGGGCTTGACCTTGACGCAAAGCCTGAAACGGAGCTATTTTTGCATTTTCTTTTTTGTTTTTCGAGAAGATATTGATTTCGAATTGGATTGGAATTGGCTTTTGTGTCGGAATAAAATTCGACTGTGATTTTTTTAGGGGTGGGTGGTCGGGGGCTGTGTGAGGGCGAAGTGGAAACAGAGCAGGTAATGCAGCCTTGAGCCGACCGAAGGCGAGTGAAAAAGCAGCGGAACGAAGCGGAGTGCTTTTTTTAGCGAAGCCGAAGGGAGAGGCGCGAGCCGTCAGCGAGTGGAGCGAGGGCGCAGGCAGCAGGAAGCCCGCAACGAAGTGAGGGCAGCGGAATGCTGCCGCGTGCGGCAGGGCCGGCGCAGTTTTTTGCAAACGGAGCTTGTGCCGGGAAAGGCAAGTGCCTGAATGAGCGATTGAGAGAAGTGGAGTATAGAGAATTGCCGTTTGAGGAGGGATTGAAGATGAAATCGGGGAAAAAGCGATAAAATGGAATTGCGTGCAGCAAAGATGGCGGGGGATTCCTCAACGGCAAAATGAACGGAACGAAACGAAACGAATGAGCGAAAGAAGGCTCTTGCCCGGGAAAGAAAACGGGTGCGGTGTGAAACGAATGAGCGTAACCGAAGAATGAGGCGGAGCGAATGAGGAGCACACGGCACAAACAATAGAAAGGGTGGGCACAAGCGACGAAAAAGAGGCAAAAACTGTGACAGCCCGATTAGCCCGAGCGACCAGCAGGCGAGCAGAAACAATGAGTGGCGGCTGACCCCTGAGAAAAAATGTTTGACCTATTTGGGGTTTCAGGGGGCAGGAGTAGCCACGGGTGAGGATTGAGCGAGCGTGTGTAGCAAAACAAGCATGTACGCAACCATGAGCACCAAACGAAGCGAAGCGAAGTGGGCCGGAGCGCAATGGGCAAGTGTGCATGCGTTAGCCGGCAAGGGCAGCGAAAAAAATACTACCCGAAGCGAAGCAAGGTGTGGAGATTTTTTTTAAGCTGCTTGTTATACCCTTGCGGCTATGTTCTTGCGAACAAAACGAGCGATTGACGAACACTTTATTACCTGCTCGGTTTAAATTGCCGTTTTACCTCGTTATTCGGTGGGTGGGGAAAAAATTCAAAAAAAGTCCCCTTATATAGGCCATTTCTGAAAATTTTCCCCACTCCGAAAATAGAGGGCTAAAACACCTCTAAACTTGAATTTCTTCAATATCTTCTCCTTTTAATCATAGGCAAATCGGTAAAAAACAGTTTTGCCGTTGTCGGGATAAATCATTGCTATTTCGGTAACAAAGCCATCCGTATCTATTTTGTATTGATAAGAAATTTTCTGTTCTCCTTGTCCAACGGAAGCAGGCAGGTGTTGTGTGGCTTTACCTAACAGCGTATAATAGGGAAAAACGGGTGTACAATTATCTTCATCTATTTTAAGGAATAAACCGAATTGATTTTTGTTTTCGAACGTGGTATAAGTAACATCAATTTGTTCATCTTGAAAATTCATTTGCACCATATCGTCGTTTTTCCACGCAAACAACATCTTTTCGTTCCCATTTTCGATGGAAGATAATAGTCCTTTTTCGTTATAGAACATATTACCGACCAATAGAACAGGGAAGTCGCCATCCTCGGCAATATCAATATAACCTTGTTCGTTTAATGAGCCGGAGACATACATATCGCCTTTGCCGATACGGAATGTATTTGTAGCGTATTCAATATGCGTAATCCCGAATATTTCGGAATTATCGGGAACTATTTTTATAACCCTGTTTTGGAAATCGTAACTAAGCGTGTAGTTATATGTGTAATCTGCGCTTTGTACGGTTATCTTTGTTATCTGTTTTAATTGAGCGTTTTCTGCAAACGTAGATGTTGCAAACAATAATCCAAACAGTATTAACACAATTGATTTTTGCTTTTTCATACTATCCCTTTAAATTAAAAATGCCATACACGATAATGGATAATATCCCCGTTACGATTAACGAAGTTAAAAATCCAAATATTATCCATAAGACAATGAATAAAATAATCATAATTAAATCAATATATCATTCATGTTTGACTCCACAATAGGCCTTCTCAGTAAATAACAGGTATCGACAGAGGGCACCGGATCACTCAGGGAGAAAATACCCAAAGCTTTACGCACCGGCCAGATAGAATTGACATTTTTCAAACAGCTCTTCATCACTGCAGCCGAAGCCTTCCCTGATAACGGACATGGCGATAATCACCCGTATGGAAGCGTTTGGAGCGCCCATGTTACCCTCTTTGAACAGAGGAGAAAAAAACGGTTTCGTCTATCTTGGAGGTCACATTTGCATAAAACAGATTATGCCACCCGTGAGGATAGGATCATCATACTTTTTTGCTTCACGCTTTCCCGGTTGGGTGGAAGGCGTGGAAAACAAGTCAAATTGTGGATTTTCCGGTGTCTTCTTGAACATGATTTCTTGATCTTTAACGGGATATAATATACGATTTTTTTGTCTGATTATAGTACTACCCATTTTTAGGAACACTTTTGGTCATTTCTTAATTGAATTTCTATCATAATTTCTGATGATAATGATGATGAGGTGTTATATAACCGGAAATAACTCGCAGAGTTATTCGGGTTATTAATACCTTTTCTTCTCGTTACTTCTTTTGCCTGTAAGTTCATTTTTTTTCAACTTAACAAGTGGCCTAATTTTTGGGGAGTACTACATTTCCCTTCTTTATTTATTCAATTTTTTTGTCGGTCAGTAGTGATAGTATTTCAAAAAAAGCTTCTTTGTTCCGCCTGTTTTTCTTGCCCAATAAGCATAATTTTCATACTTGCTCAATTCAGTTGCATCAATTGTACCAAGTGTACGTGTAATTTTCTCTTTTTTCCCGTAAGAATCTCTGCTATCAGATATTAAAACAACGTTATAATACCCCGATTTCCCTTTAAGTTTTTTGAATACTTCTTTATCCAATGGGGGAAAATAACCATCAAGACCGAGACCCGGAACGTAACTAAAGGAAAAGTTTGTAATAATAATTGAGTTGTCCTTAATTTTTACAGATTGTGCTTGTGTGTAGTTAATTGTCATAAATAAAGCCAACATTAGAAAAATAGTTTTTTTCATAAATTTCTGATTTTTTTATTGTAAATTTGTAATTCAAAAATATCTAGAAGTCTCTAAATGTACCATCATCATAAATAATCCGTTCAATAGATACATTCCGGAGAACCATATTTGAATCTGAAGGAGGATCAACTAAAAGTTTTACTGTTACTTCCTGTCCTGGTATGATTTTAATCTTTTGTTCTGTATATTCAATTTTTAAAGGAGCTGTATAATTCCAAGAATTATACATTTTATTTATAAAGGCAATGGAAAACTTGATACTTGAAATAGTTTTACTCCCTCCATTTCCAACAGATGTACTAATTTCCAACCAACGACCAAACTGTGTATCAACTAATCGTGTTTTTGTAATACTGACTGGTCGCCCACAAAATACATTTAGACTAATAAATAATAATGCAGCAAGAAAGCCTGTTCTTTTCATAAATATCCTCCCATCCTCCCCGTTCCCCAAGTTTGGTATTAAAATTTAACAATAAAAAGCGTGGGAACTGTCAGACTTTACCGCTCGTCAGGTTCTACCAAAACCCAAGTACAAGTAAAGCAACAGCCCCACGCCGTATGGACGTGGAGCGTTTGTTGCCATTACCCTTGTACTTTGTAAATTTGGTAGATTTGACGAACAAGGTAATATCTAAAACGCTTTTCGTTTAAAAACTAAGATATTGCACCACCGTGCATTACCTTGCAAATGTATTTATTTTTTTATTATACAAAACTTTTTACTTTTTATTTTTTCGTTAAAAAATGTTGTAATTGATTATTTATCTTTTTTGCTGATAATTAGAAGTATAGTGAAATTATATGCGGTTTGCTGCTATTTTCTTGCATAAAAGAAGACAAATAATCCATGAAACCTTGTTTTTCATTTTGTGAAAATTGAATGTGAGAGTAAGCGGGGTTCACTTAATCAGTCGTACTCTTTATCGGGTCGAAAACACATCAAACGAACTAGTCCCTTCTCTTTTTTTGCCTTACATAGAGTTACACCGTAATATTTTTTTACGGTTGCAAGATTGACTTTTGCAGAAATTCCGAAAGATAGGAAGATTTCTTCAAATCCAGTGAACAGATCATCTTTTTTCAGTTTTGACCATTCGGGGAAGCGTTGTAGAATTGCTCCTCGAACATCCTTAGAAAACATTTTTTGTTCGTTAGTTTTCTTTTCTTCTTCCCTCAATAACTGTTCAATTTTGTTTTTATAGTAACCGACACCTTCTATTGCATCTTTTCCGAGTTTGTGAAATGCGTCAATCGTAAATAGAGCGTCCCCCAACTGTAACCGATTATCTAAATGCAAAAAATCGGCTTCGGCCGATAAAATTTCTTCGGAAGTGTATTCACCTGATGAATATATTGTATGCAGTTTTTTTACCAAAAATTCACGTTGCTGTAAGCGAGAGGGTAGTTTTATATATTCGAACAATTCTTTATCGCCAACAATATAAAGGGGTTTACAATAGTTAATCTCAAAATGTTTAGTTTCTTCATATGCACTCAAAAGGCTATTGGGCGTTTGATAATATCCGCGCACTCTTTCATCATCGAAAAAATTATCTACCTTGAAATAGTTTATTGCGCCGTTATCATCAATAAACTTGTTGTAAGAACAAGTTTTGAGGGTGTCGTTTATTGATTTTTTTACTCCTTTGTCGGTTGCGTTATTCACTCGCTCTTTTAGTTCGTCATAAATCTGTTTAGACGTATTTATGTAGGATTCAATTTCTTGCTCTGACAACACTTCCCCAATCACGCCATAATTTGAAATATGGGTCAATGAATTGAATTTTAGTCCATTGTCGTGTTTATTCCGGAATCGTCCATAAATTTGAATTGCATTAGTAAAGGGGTCAATTCTTGAATGGGTAGCCTCATGCAAATCTGTTAGTATGATAACATCGGGGCATAAAGTTGTATAAATGTCCACCGCCGAAAAAAAACGGGAGGTAAAAAAATTGTATTTAGCCAAAGGGAAATCTAAATCCTCAAAACTTTGATGAATGTTTTTTGACTTGAATTTTATTTCACTTTTCTGTGAGCAAAAAGCCTTATAATCCGTAATACCTTTTTCATGAAGTCGATTTATAAGTTTGTTGATTCCGTTAGTTGAATTCATAAATATACAGATACACGGACTATTTTTGAGTTCTTCCAATAAATCAATAACAGACCTTTCGTAATTGTTGGTAGTAATCAAGTTGATTTTTTTTCGATACTCGTACGTAGGAGTAACTTTCAGAATGAAAAAGTCTTGTGCCACAAATTCCGGATTGCGCAATTTCAATGGTGTGGCGGATACAAAGGCTTTATTCCGATATAAAAAAAAGTCGTCCATCGGTAAGGATATTTGCTCGCGATAGTCAATGTCTTGCGTAATCTTTTCGCATTCGTCGTATAGACAAAAATAGTTTTCGTATAGATTAACATTATTTTTATTGGCTATTTTACAAATCTTCAGGTAACTTTCGGGAGTACAAAGTACTTTTTTATATTCTACATCTTCATTGAGCAAATAGTTTTTAATTTTATTGTCCGCAACACCCTCATAGACAGCTAATAATTTATTGTTTCTCTCTGTTTTGCCTTTGATGACAGGAACATTCGGCTCAATTATTATCGAGTTTCTTTTTGCTTCAATTTCACTATAAGTTGCACCTAAACCAGGAAGAGTTTTATCCAGAATGCTATTGGAAGGGATGGCATTCAATTCGTATTTTTCTCGCTTAAATACATCTGTCAGATACTCATCTTCGTTGATTTGAACAGGGCATATTTTTAATTGTATGTAATCAGTCATAAAGATAGATTTTATTTGTATTCAATGCTACACAAGGAAAATTTTCAGAAAAAACGGCCTAATTTTATGTCAAAATTAAATTTTTACCTCAAACCTAAATTACGAGAGAAAAAGAGGCACAATCTTTTTCTTTCACAAAATTAAAAAAAAAATTGGGACAATCTCGTTTCCAATTCAATTTTGCCCCAAATTGTGCTATTATCAAAGAAGATGTTTCATTGATTCCTTTAACTGATCATTCTCAAAGTTATCCAAATAATATTGAGTAACTTTTTCGGAACTATGGCCCAATGATTCGCTTATGATTGAAGTAGATACGCCTGAGCGTTTTAAAACTGTCGCGAAAGAATGTCGGGCTACGTAGGTAGTGAGTGTGAGGGGGAGTTTTAACGATTTTCCTATTTCTTTTAAATCCTTGTTTGTCTTCCCGATTATTTTGTGTATCCTGTTTGCCTTTTGTTGTCGGGTTTTATGGTATGGAAACAATATGGGGAAAAGATGAGGATTTTCGGGGTTATGGTATTTCGCTATCAATTTATAAACTGTAGGGTGTATGGGTAGCTTTATAAGTTTGTCGGTCTTTTTACGTGTGTAAATAAGTTGATTATTAATAATATTGTCTTTAGTCAGTGAAGCAATATCAACAAAATTTATCCCACCCATAAGGTAGGAGAATATAAAAATGTCAAGGGATAATTGCTCTCTTTCGTTGCTTGCTTTATAGTTGACAATGCGTTTTATGTCGGATTTGGTTAAGGCTCGTTTGGCTGTTTCTTTATGGAGTTTTGAGACCTTATAAGAACGGAAGGGATACAATTGGGGATTTACGCATTTTTCTTCAATCGCAATGTTGTATACTGTCCGCAAGGTTCGATATATTATGCCTATTGAATTATCGGACAGATTTTTATTTCTCAACCAATTTTCAAACTTTTTCAACCAAACAAGATCGATATCGGAAAAGTAAAAATTGAGGTGACCGTTGAATGTTTTCAATGATTTATAAGTGTATTTGTATAAATGCAATGACCCTAAATTTTGAGCTTTTTGCAGTATATTTATCTGCTCATTAAAAATAGTCTCAACCGTTTTCAGTTTGAACGGCTTTTCGACTTTGTCGATTAACGAATCGGAGGTGTACTCTTTTTGTGTCGCATTCAGTTCCAAGATGGTTCGATTAAATACTTTAAGTTTTTCGATGATGAGTTTTTCAATCTGTTCTTTATCGGGACAATTGCGTTTGGGCTTGTTCTTATCAAAATCCCAATATATGGGATTTACGGAAACTCCCAAACTTTTATACGTTCTTTTTCCGTTTTTCGAGACACAAATCATCAGGGGATTCTCGCCATTGGATAGTGTTTTTGACTTGTAACATAGTACGTTAATTGTTGCATTCATACTGTTTTCCGGTTTACATCTCGGTTTACCGAAACATCGAGAACCAACCATAAAAGGAGTAAAAAAGTGATGATTTACACAGGTTATAAAAAAAGAAAAAACGCCTAAATATCTAAATTTAAGCGCTCTATGTCGTGACCCCGGAGGGGCTCGAACCCTCGACCCATTGATTAAGAGTCAATTGCTCTACCAACTGAGCTACGGAGTCTTTTTGGTGATGCAAAGTTACAATTTTATTTTAGCAGGAGAAAAAAAACTAACTGAATTTGCACATCGAAAAACAATTCCATAAAAAAGGAATGAAATTCGATAATTTCATTCCCTTTTTCGTTGTCGTCGCAAGAAGATATTACAAACTGGCCAAGGTCGATCCCGGTTTGAATTTAGCTGTTTTTTTAGCCGGGATATTAATGGCTTTTTTCGTGCGAGGGTTAATACCTTTTCTTGCACTTCTTTCAGAAACAGAAAAAGTTCCGAATCCTACCAATACAACTTTTCCACCTTTTTTAACTTCACTTGAAATGGCATCCAAGGTGGCATCCAATGCCTTTTTCGAGTCCACTTTGCTTAGCCCCGACTGTTGGGCGATAGCATCAATTAATTCTGATTTGTTCATAAGAAAACGTAAATAAAAAAATTAAACATAGTAAAATAGAAGGCATAGCCTATTTTTTTCGCCAAATATATATCATAAATCTATAACTATCAAGAAATTTTACAAAAAGTATTGATTTTTCTTAAATAAAAGTCGTTTAAAGGGCAAAAAAACCACAATTCGAGGGAATATGCGTATTTTTGTGCCCGTAGAATAACAGAAAAAAGAATGAACGATTCACGATCAAGCTTTGCGGGTATGATCCCGATGGTTACGAAAAATATTATCATCATCAATGTATTGGTATGGCTGGCCCAAGTAATCCTTATTCGTAGAGGAATAGACCTCTCAGATTATTTTGGACTTTATTATTTCGAATCCGAAGGATTCAGATTCTGGCAACCTATAACATACATGTTTCTTCACGACCCCAATTCGTTTATGCATGTTTTTTCGAACATGTTCGCCATATTTATGTTCGGCCGCACGCTGGAGCAAGTGTGGGGATCGAAACGATTTTTGGGTTTTTACTTCATTACCGGGCTTGGAGCCGCCATCACGCAAATGCTGGTAGTTTATCTTCGAGTGCAGGCGGTGAAACAGGGAATGGCCGACGAAGCCATTTCGCAGGTCTATACTCATGGGTATCAACTGCTACACGAGAACATGAACTTTACGAATATGGCTCAGGGCAGTCTTAACTTATTGATGAATACTGTTACCATTGGTGCTTCGGGAGCCGTTTTCGGCATTTTGCTCGCTTTTGGGATGCTTTTCCCGAATGCAGAATTGTTCATTATTCCCTTTCCATTTCCTATCAAAGCCAAATGGTTTGTATTGGGATATGGTGCTGTTGAGCTCTTTTTCGGGATTTCGAATTTTTCAGGCGATAATGTTGCCCATTTCGCTCATCTTGGCGGGATGATTTTTGGTATTTTTGCAATACTCTATTGGAAGAAAAAAGATCGGGGATATGGCAGATATTATTGATCGCATCAAATACCAATACAAAACCGGAGATATCCTGATTAGGTTGATATTTATAAACGTAGGAATATTTCTGATAATTAAAATATTAGGAATATTTTTTACGCTATTCAAAATAGAAACCTTCAATCTGTTGCAGTTTATAGCAGTGCCGTCGCAGCCGGAAATACTTCTTCGGCGTTTTTGGACGCCGTTCACTTACATGTTTGTTCACGAAGGATTTTGGCACATTCTTTTCAACATGCTGTGGCTCTACTGGTTTGGTAAGATCTTTCTCGAATACTTCAGCGGCCGGCATTTAGGGAGCGTTTATTTATTAGGAGGCTTGTCGGGAGCACTCTTATACATTTTAGCTTTCAACCTCATCCCTTATTATTTGGATTTGGGAAACAGCTGGATGATAGGAGCTTCGGCAGCAGTGATGGCAATCGTGATGGCAGCTGCCTTTTATCGACCTGAAGTGCAGCTGAATCTGTTTTTGTTGGGAAGAATCAAAATTGTATATATTGCCATTTTCGTATTTGTTCTCGACTTTATTTCGCTCGACGATTTATCCAATCCGGGTGGACATCTTGCACATATCGGTGGAGCCATTGCCGGGTATTTGTTTGCTGTAAGGTATCGGAGAGGAAAAGATATTACAAAGGGCATCGGAAAAATGATGGATCACATAGCCAATCTATTTAAAAAGAAACCCAAGAGGACCAAACTGAAAGTATCTCATCGACGAGCGGAATCGGACATGGATTATAATTATCGAAAACATCAGGAACAGGAAGAGATAGACCGTATTCTCGACAAACTGAAACATTCAGGCTACAGCAGCCTTTCGGCCGACGAAAAAAAGAAGTTGTTCGATGCCAGCAAAAAATAAGAAAATAGCTTTTCGCGATGTGGTAAAATACATTATCTTTGCGACGAACATCATAGCAATTGCTCTTCTGTTTTGTTCGCCACTTGCCTGGCATGTATCTCCGTTAAAAACAAATTTTTTTTCGTATATCGGACTGGCTTTCGGCTTCATATTCTATATCAACCTACTCTACTTTTTCTTTTGGCTCCTTTTTTCGAAATGGCGGTTGGCTTTGGTATCGCTTATAGCTATGGTTATTTGTTTCAAGCCTGTTACTACTTTTTTCCCGTTTCATCCATTCCCTAAAAAAGCGCCTGCAACAGCCATAAAAATCCTCACCTATAACGTGGAAGGTTTTCGAAACGAAAACCGAAAGGGGCAAAGCGAGCACCCACTGCTCGAATACATCGCCAAAACCGATGCCGATATCGTGTGCCTGCAAGAATACATGGTAAGCAAAACCGGACAATCGATTATTTCTCAAAAAGAAGTAAATCGCATCTTAAAAGCATACCCCTATCGTTCCGTAACGGGACTGGAATCTTCGGGGATGTATCACATCTATGGACTTGCCTGCTTCTCGAAATTTCCGATAAAAAAGACGCAAGAAATTGCATTTGACTCGTCATACAATGGAGCTGCGATTTATTCGATTCTGATTGGTGATTCGATCTATACGGTCGCCAACGTACACCTGGAATCCAACAGAATCATGGCCGAAGACAAAAAACTATACAGTGATTTTCTGCAAAATAAAGAATCGGCTGACCTCGATGCGGTTGCCACAAATATTCGAGCACGGATGGGCAGAGGATTTCGCAAACGCGCAGAACAAGTAAAAGAGGTGCGGAAATACATCGATCGGCAAAACGCAGCCAGAACCATTATTTGCGGCGACTTCAACGATACGCCCATCTCATACGCCTACAGTCACATGAAAGGGAATTTAAAAGATGCATACGTCTCCAATGGCTTTGGGCCAGGCATCACCTATCACGAAGATTTATTTTTGTTTCGAATCGATTATATTTTTCATAGCCAAAACATACAATCGTACCAAACAACTGTCGGAAAAATCAAATATTCTGACCATTATCCGGTTTACACTTATTTGAATATTCCTCGATAAAAACTTCTTTGCATTTGGGTTGTTTAAAAACAAAAAATCATGTATAAAATAAGCAAACAATTCTCGTTTTCTGCTGCACATTCGTTGCATGGGCTGCCTGACGCACACCCTTGCTCGCGATTGCACGGACATAATTATGTGGTTACGATCCACCTGAAAAGCGAAACATTATCGGAAACAGGGTTCGTTCGCGATTACAATGACCTGAAATCTGTAAAAAAATACATCGACGAAAACCTTGATCATAGAAATCTGAACGATATTTTAAATCCCCTGAATTCGTCAGCCGAAAATCTGGCAAAACTGCTTTACGATGTTTTTAAACCGCAACTCCCCGAGCTTTATGCAGTAGAGGTGAGCGAAACGCCCAAAACAAACGCCATATATGAACCTTAAAGTTAACGAAATATTCTATTCTCTGCAAGGAGAAGGTGGGCGCACAGGCGAAGCATCCATCTTTGTCAGGCTGTCCGGATGCAATCTCACTTGCGATTTTTGCGACACAGATTTTGCCTTCGGCGAAATCATTTCGGTAGAAGAAATACTTAATCGAATATCGATTCATCCGTGCAAGTGGATTATATGGACCGGAGGAGAGCCAACGTTGCAGTTGACAGATGAGATTACAGCTTTTTTCAAAAGCAAGGGTTATATGCAAGCCATTGAAACCAACGGAACACACAGCGTGCCCGCCGGAATCGATTATATCACGTGTAGCCCAAAGAAAAATTTCGAAAAGATAAAAAAACTGATCCCCGAAGTGGACGAACTTCGATTTCCGATAAAAAAAGGAGACGTCCTGCCGGATATTCAGATTTTACCGAAAGCAAAAAAATATTTGCTCAGCCCCATTTTCGAAGGAGATCATATCATACCGGAAAATGTCAATTACTGCATCCGATTAATAATGGATAATCCTCAATGGGCATTAAGCCTCCAGACTCACAAACTTATCGGTATCCGCTAATGAATCCGTTTGAAATAACCATACTTGGGTGTGGGTCGGCTCTGCCGACAACGTTGCACAACCCTTCGTCGCAACTTGTGAGACTAAATCAAAAACTCTTTATGATTGATTGTGGCGAAGGCACACAATTGCAAATGCGAAAGTTCAAAACACATATCGGCAAGTTGCACAGCATTTTCATTTCGCATTTGCATGGCGATCATGTTTTCGGACTCCCGGGATTGATTTCGACACTCGATTTACTGGGGCGAACCGGCGATCTGAACATTTATGCACCAAAAGAAATCGAAACATTTTTTAAGCCCATTCTGAGTTATTTTAATCCGCATTTATCGTTCAAGATAAACATCATTGCCCTACATCCGGATAAATTCGAAACGATTTTCGAAAACAATTCCATTCGCATTTCATCTTTTCCGCTGAAGCACCGGATTGCAACATGCGGATTTCTTTTCGAAGAAAAGGAACGGCCACTTCATATCAAACGCGAAATGATTGATTTTTATCATATTCCCATCACCCATATCAAAGCCATTAAAGAGGGTGAAGATTTTTACCTTGCCGACGGGACATTAATTCCCAATCACACACTCACTTTTCCTGCAGCTCCGCCACGAAAATATGCCTATTGCTCCGACACGGCTTTCAATCCCGAAATGATTCCTTACATCGAGGGTGTGGACGTTTTATATCACGAAGCCACCTTTGCCGAAAACGAAACTGCCCGTGCTCACGAAACCTTTCATTCCACTGCACGTGAAGCGGCAGAAATCGCAAAAGCTGCTCATGTAAAAAAACTAATCGTCGGACATTTTTCGTCGCGTTATCAGGAAAACGACATTTTGCTCAACGAAGCAATGTCCGTTTTTACGAATACCGAACTGGCCAACGAAGGATTGATCATTCAATTGTAGCAAGTATTGTGATTTTTTTATTAAATGAGTATTTTTCACACATTATCGGTAACAAATTCCGATAAATATATACCTTTACACTGTAAAAGATGAAAAATGAGGAGATTTCTTCTTTCAATATTGATTATTACCCTTACGTCGGGAATTGGATCACGAAGTTTTGCAAAAACTTCGCAGATGGCTTTGTATGAAGCTTACGAAGAATCCCTCAAGATTTATATACGCGAAAATCGTCTTGTTATCGAAAATCTTCCGAAGGACACCATCATCGAAATTTACAGTATCGTAGGCACTAAAGTGTCCACCATACGCGCCAAAGCCGGTTATGGAGAATATCTCCTCTCACTCTCCAAAGGATATTACATTGTGAAAGTGGAAAAAGTGGTAAAAAAAATTGCCATAAAATAAATTTAAATCCGCCTTCACTTTCAAATCAAATACATATCTTTGCGAAACTAATTGTTTTAGATGGAACGGGCAAGGATTTCCACTTTTTGCGTCGTATATCCACTCTTTCAGGGAGTTTCTCAACAAACAATAAACGATATAAATTTTAAACAGCATAATATTCCAAAGAAATGAAAGTAGCTATTGTTGGTACGAGTGGAGCCGTAGGTCAAGAATTGCTCCGAGTACTCGAAGAACGTAATTTCCCGGTTGACGAACTCGTTTTATTCGGTTCGTCACGTAGTGCAGGAACGACATATTCCTTTCGCGGAAAATCGATAACGGTAAAAGAACTGAAACATAACGACGATTTCAAAGGCATCGATATTGCACTTGTTTCTGCCGGCGGTGGCACTTCGCTCGAATTTGCCGAAACTATTACAAAATATGGCTCCATCATGATCGATAATTCGAGTGCATTCCGCATGTATGACGATGTCCCATTGGTTGTGCCCGAAGTGAATCCGGAAGATGCATTGAATCGTCCTCGCGGAATTATTGCCAATCCAAATTGCACAACAATTCAGATGGTGGTGGCACTCAAAGCCATCGAAGACATTACTCATATCAAACGCGTGCACGTAGCAACTTATCAGGCAGCTTCTGGAGCCGGAGCGCAAGCAATGAAAGAACTCGAAATGCAATATAAACAAATCGTGAACGGCGAAGAACCGACAGTTTCGAAATTCTTTTATCAACTTGCTTACAATCTGATTCCGCAAGTGGATGTTTTCACCGAAAACGGCTATACCAAGGAAGAGTTGAAAATGTATAACGAAACCCGCAAAATTATGCACTCCGACGTCGAAGTAAGTGCTACCTGTGTACGTGTTCCCGTTATGCGGGCTCATTCCGAAGCTACATGGATCGAAACCGAGCGTCCCGTTTCGGTAGAAGAAGCTCGCGAAGCATTCGCAAAAGCTGATGGTGTTGTTTTGATGGATAATCCCGAAAAGAAAGAATACCCGATGCCACTCAACATTGCCGGTAAAGATCCGGTATATGTAGGTCGCATTCGCAAAGACATTTCCAATCCTAACGGACTTACGTTTTGGACGGTTTCCGATCAGATCAGGAAAGGTGCGGCTCTCAACGCCGTGCAAATTGCAGAATATCTGGTGAAACAACGGAGATAATTGGTGAGGCAACTAAAAAGAGAGGAAAATAGATTTTTTAAAACACAAAAATTTCCTTTTTGTACGAAAATACACACATAGGCAAAAAGTCGAGCTCTATTATCCTCATTCTTTAAAGCAATGAACATCTGCGAAACATTCTATAAAATTTTTCCGAATAATTTCGTTCGCAATGTATTGGTTTTTCAATCATTATTTTTAACTTTGCACCCTCTAACAGAAAGGGGGTTATTGTAAGCCAACAGAAAAAAAAACGAAACGATAGTAGAATATAAACAGCAACCATCCTCGAATAAAACTTATTATCAAATCTTTATTCGAGAAAATTAGGGATATGCTATAATTTTATTATCCCAAATCGTGCGAACAATAGTCTCAATAATTGAACAAAAAACAAAGAAACATATGATCATTGTACAAGTAAAAGAAGGCGAAAACATAGAAAGAGCCTTAAAAAAATTCAAGCGAAAATACGAAAAAACAGGCATTGTTAAGGAGCTGCGCAAGCGTCAGGCATACACAAAACCGTCAATTGAAAGACGTAAGAAAAAGCAGCATGCCATATACGTACAACAGCTGCAACAAAACGAAGATTAATTTTTGATCTTCCAAAATTTTATCTAACTTCGTTGCCACAAGATGGCCGACGAAATGTGGAAAGAAAAGTTCATGAGATATCTCCGTGTCGAGAAGAATTATTCCTCTCACACGGAGATTTCGTATTTAAACGATCTTTCTCAATTCGAATCATTCATCAGATCCGAAACCGGCACTTTTGACCCTGCAAATATCGATGCAGACCTTATCCGGATATGGATATCGCAACTAATAGAAAATGGCATAAAACCTCGATCTGTAAATCGCAAGCTAAGCGCCATAAAATCTTTTTTCAAGTATTTAAAAAAAACGGAGGTTTTGAAAAACAACCCTGCCGAAACGGTGCATGGTCCCAAAATCGAAAAAAAATTACCTACATTTGCCACCGACACCGATTTGGAAAAAATCCTGGATGATGAAACAGAATTTTCCGACAGTTTCGAAGGATATCGCGATCACCTCATACTCGAGCTGCTCTATGTTACCGGCATGCGCAGAACCGAGCTGATCAATCTGAAAGATGCAGATATCGACATCTATGCCAAAACTCTTCGCGTTACCGGAAAAAGAAACAAACAGCGACTTATCCCATTTTCGGACGACACCTTATATAATATACAAAAATATATATCCCTGCGCGATGCAAAAATCAAAAACAATTCGGCATTTTTATTTGTTAAGAATAATGGAGATCCAATGTATCCGGCCATGATATATAAAATCGTACATACTCATCTTAGTCGCATTTCAACTCTTTCGAAAAAAAGCCCACATGTATTACGTCATTCCTTTGCCACCGAAATGTTAAACAATGGAGCCGAAATAAACGCTGTAAAAGAATTGTTGGGACATTCAAGTCTCGCTTCTACAGAAATATACACCCACGTGACATTTGACGAACTAAAGAAAGTCTATCAACAAGCTCATCCCCGAGCAAAAAAATGAAGGAGGAAAAATTATGGAAATTAGAATTCAATCCGTCAATTTCGACGCAACTGCCCAGTTAAAAGCATTTGTTGAAAAAAAAATGAAAAAATTAGAGAAATTCAACGACGACATCCTCGAGGCAGAAGTAATTATGAAGGTCGTAAAACCTGAAACCGCAAAAAACAAAGACGTATCCGTTAAACTAAAATTAAAAAACAGCGAACCGTTCGCCAACAAGGTTGCCGATACTTTCGAAGAAGCAGTAGACTTGTGCAGAGAAGCTCTTGAAAAACAGATCATCAAAACCAAAGAAAAAAAAGGATAGATAATCCTCGTAAAAAATAGATTGAAATCTTTGGCAATCGAAAAAATATTACTACCTTTGCGACCGTTTCTCTCTAATCATGAGAGGGAAACGGTTAATTATAAGTAAATAAGCCTCTTTAGCTCAGTTGGCCAGAGCACGTGATTTGTAATCTCGGGGTCGTTGGTTCGAATCCGACAAGAGGCTCAAAAAATACAAATAATTCACCGGTAAAGAGATCTATTTCTTATTGTAAATCAGCGATATATAAATATATCATTTTTGATTGGGGCAGTTACCAGAGTGGCCAAATGGGGCTGACTGTAACTCAGCTGGCGTAGCCTTCGGTGGTTCGAATCCATCACTGCCCACAAAACAAATTGATGGAGTTTAGGATAAATATTTTGAATATTGACAACGTCATCAACTGTTTGAATGCGGAAGTAGCTCAGTCGATAGAGCATTAGCCTTCCAAGCTGAGGGTCGCGGGTTTGAGTCCCGTCTTCCGCTCTTGATATGAATCGCGGATCGCAATCAAAAACTTTGAACAAAAGTTTTGTTGAGCACTGCAAAAAGAAAAAACATCTTAGCGTAAGTGCCAAACGAGAGGGAAAACCGCTGTAGCGTTTTCCGCGGCAATACTGAGGTCGCGTTTCGAAGCAATGTTCATCAAGTAATTGCATAAGCATTCTTCGGAGAAGATCGCCACAAAACCACACAATGCGGAGAAAATCTTAAGACAGATTCATCCGTCGATTTTTCTGGCATCTTTCCTCTTTTGCCAATGTAGCTCAGGGGTAGAGCGCTTCCTTGGTAAGGAAGAGGTCGCGGGTTCAATTCCCGCCATCGGCTCGAAACGCGATTATTTTTTTGATTGAAAATTGGGTGAGCAAAATATATTCATCTGTTTTCTGAATTAAGCACTAAAAGAGAGTAAATAAACTAACTAAACTAATAAGAACATTTTATGGCAAAAGAACATTTTAACCGGACAAAACCGCATGTCAACATCGGTACTATCGGCCACGTTGACCACGGTAAAACTACCCTAACGGCTGCAATCACGACCGTTTTGGCTAAAAAAGGATTTTCGGAAGTACGCACTTTCGACTCGATCGACAACGCACCCGAAGAAAAAGAAAGAGGTATTACCATCAACACTTCTCATGTTGAATACGAAACTGAAAACCGCCATTACGCTCACGTTGACTGCCCGGGACACGCTGACTACGTTAAGAATATGGTTACCGGTGCAGCTCAAATGGATGGAGCTATCATCGTGGTAGCCGCAACTGACGGCCCAATGCCTCAAACCCGTGAACACATCCTCTTAGCACGTCAAGTAAATGTTCCACGCTTGGTGGTATTTATGAATAAATGCGATTTGGTGGACGACGAAGAAATGCTTGAGCTGGTAGAAATGGAAATGAGAGAATTGCTCGATTTCTATGATTTCGACGGCTCCAATACACCTGTTATTCGCGGATCTGCACTTGGTGCTCTCAACGGCGACCCGAAGTGGGAAGAAAAAATCATCGAACTCATGAATGCCGTTGATACTTGGATTCCACTTCCTCCTCGCGACATCGACAAGCCTTTCCTTATGCCGGTAGAAGACGTATTTTCGATCACAGGTCGTGGAACAGTGGCAACCGGTCGTATCGAAACAGGCATTGTCAAAGTTGGTGACGAAGTTCAAATCATCGGTCTTGGCGCCGAAGGAAAAAAATCGGTTGTAACCGGAGTCGAAATGTTCCGCAAAATTCTTGACGAAGGTCAAGCCGGCGACAACGTAGGACTTTTGCTCAGAGGTATCGACAAAGACGAGATCAAACGCGGTATGGTTATTGCTCATCCGGGAAAAGTAAAACCCCATTCGAAATTCAAGGCTGAGGTTTATATTCTGAAAAAGGAAGAAGGCGGACGACACACTCCGTTCCATAATCACTACCGTCCTCAATTCTACATCCGCACACTGGATGTTACCGGCGAGATTCAATTACCGGAGGGAGTTGAAATGGTAATGCCTGGCGATAACGTAACAATTACGGTTGAACTGATCTATCCGGTTGCATGTAACGTGGGTCTCCGTTTTGCAATTCGCGAAGGTGGCCGTACGGTAGGCGCCGGTCAAATCACGGAATTATTAGACTGAAAACAATAGAACTTAGCCGGCCTGTTTTTCGAGCGGCCGACTAAGTTCCTCTACGGGTCTAGCTCAGTTTGGTAGAGCACTGGTCTCCAAAACCAGGTGTCGGGAGTTCGAGTCTCTCGACCCGTGCGAAAAGTATCAAATTTTAAATGAAAAAGATAGTTGCATATCTCAAGGATGCCTATACCGAATTGGTATATAAAGTATCTTGGCCTTCACGAGAAGAACTAACCAGCAGTACAATAATAGTAATGATTGCTTCCCTTATTATTGCGCTTATAGTTTTTGGGTTGGATTCTTTATTCGAGTGGATATTGAAAATCCTATACGGTATTTAATCATCTGAAATAAAGGAAAAAATGGCTGAAAGCGAAAAAAAATGGTACGTTCTGCGTGCCGTTAGCGGCAAAGAAAATAAAGTCAAAGAGTACCTCGAGTCAGAAATTAAAAAAACCGATTTAGGAAAGTACATATCTCAGGTCCTCATTCCTACAGAAAAGACTTACACTGTACGCAACGGAAAGAAAGTGATGAAAGAACGCGCTTATCTTCCCGGTTACGTGCTTATCGAAGCCGATCTGACGGGGGAGGTAATTCACGAACTCAAAAATCTCAACTACGTAGCAGGCTTTCTTCCCAACACCAAAGATCCACAACCCCTTCGTGAATCGGAGGTGAAGCGTATTTTGGGTACGATGGACGAATTGGAAGAAGCCAACGAAGAAATGGATGTAAAATTCTACGTAGGCGAAAATGTAAAAGTGATTAGCGGTCCTTTTACAAGTTTTTCGGGAGAGGTTGAAGAAGTGAATGACGAAAAAAAGAAACTGAAAGTAATGGTCAAAATATTCGGGAGGAAACAACTTCTCGAATTGGGATATATGCAAGTAGAGAAAGAATAAACAGCAATTTGGTTACGCAGATTCTGAAATTCTTCCGTTTGTTTCGAAAACCGTTTATTAATTTAATCAAAGAAAATGGCAAAAGAAGTTGCTGGACAAATCAAATTACAAATCAAAGGAGGAGCTGCAAACCCATCTCCCCCCGTTGGACCTGCTTTAGGTTCGAAGGGGATCAACATCATGGAGTTTTGCAAGCAATTCAATGCCAGAACTCAGGACAAAGCCGGTAAAGTGTTACCTGTGGTAATCACTTATTATACCGACAAATCTTTCGATTTTATTGTTAAGACACCACCGGTTGCGATTCAATTGTTAGAAGCCACCAAGGCAAAAAGCGGCTCGGCCGAACCTAATCGTAAGAAGATTGCAGAAATCACTTGGGATCAGGTAAAGGCCATAGCCGAAGAAAAAATGCCCGATCTAAATTGCTTTGACATCGAATCTGCAATGCGAATGGTTGCCGGCACGGCTCGCAGTATGGGTATCACAGTAAAAGGGGAGTTCCCTGAAAATGTTAATAATTAAAACTTCAATTTAGTTATGAGTAAACTGACAAAAAATCAAAAGTTGGCTTTGAGCAAAATTGAAGCAGGGAAAACCTACACGCTGAAAGAAGCTTCAAAATTGGTCAAAGAAATTACAACTACCAAATTTGACGCTTCGGTTGACATCGATGTACGCCTTGGCGTAGATCCCAGAAAAGCGAACCAAATGGTAAGAGGTGTAGTGTCTCTGCCTCACGGAACCGGAAAACAAGTCAGAGTTCTTGTGTTATGTTCCCCCGAAGCCGAAACCGAAGCCAAAGAGGCCGGTGCCGACTATGTAGGACTTGACGAATACATCGAAAAAATTAAAGGAGGTTGGACCGACGTGGATGTTATCATCACTCAACCGCAAATTATGGGAAAAATTGGTGCATTGGGGCGCATTTTAGGCCCTCGAGGCTTAATGCCTAATCCTAAAAGCGGAACTGTGACTACTGACGTGGCTAAAGCAGTCAAAGAAGTGAAACAGGGGAAAATCGACTTTAAAGTGGACAAAGCAGGTATTGTGCATGCTTCTATCGGAAAAGTATCATTTATGCCGGAACAAATCAGAGATAACGCCAAAGAATTCATCGAAACGCTTATCAAACTGAAACCCACGGCAGCTAAAGGTACTTATATTAAGAGTATTTATCTTTCGAGCACGATGAGCCCGGGTCTGAAAATAGATCCTAAATCGGTAGAAGAAATCTAAAAAAGGAAATTAATCTATGAAAAAGGAAGATAAAAGCATATTAATAAAGAAAATAGCTGAAACTGTTCAGTCTTATGACAACTTCTACCTTACTGACATAGCCACTTTAAATGCGGCTAAGACCAGTGAACTTAGAAGAGAATGCTCAAAAGAGGATATTAAGCTTCTGGTAGTAAAAAATACTTTGCTGAGAAAAGCGCTTGAGTCACTCGACGGAAATTTTGAAGAGCTATACCCCGTACTTAAGGGTAATACCGCCATCATGTTTTCGAACGTAGCCAACGCACCTGCTAAACTCATCGATAAACATAAAGCTACAAAGATACCGGCATTCAAAGCCGCATACGTACAGGAAAGCTTCTTTATCGGGGATAAATATCTGAAAGATTTGATATCCATCAAAAGCAAAAACGAAGTTATCGGAGATATCATTTCATTGTTGCAATCTCCTGCCAAGAATGTCATCTCTGCCCTTAAATCAGGCGGAAATACCATTCACGGCATCTTGCAAACTCTTTCGGAAAAATAATTTTTCAACACAAACACAAACAGAATTAGTAATCAATTTAAACAAATACAACAATGGCAGACTTAAAAGCATTTGCTGAACAATTAGTTAACTTAACAGTAAAAGAAGTTAACGAACTTGCTGAGATTCTCAAAACCGAATATGGCATCGAACCTGCCGCCGCAGCTGTTGCAGTGGCTGCCGGCCCCGCTGTAGGTAATGAGCCTACTGTAGCCGAAGAAAAAAACTCCTTTGACGTTGTCCTGAAAAGTGCAGGACAAGCCAAACTGGCAGTTGTTAAGGCTGTTAAGGAACTCACAGGCCTTGGCTTGAAAGAAGCTAAAGATTTAGTTGACGCTGCTCCCAGTGAATTGAAAAAAGGTGTAACAAAAGACGAAGCGGAAGCTTTGAAAAAACAACTTGAAGAAGCAGGAGCAGAAGTTGAACTTAAATAAGATCAGTTACCTAAAATTAGGTTAATATGGTTAGGAATCTTCCATAAGGAGATTCTTAACCTTTTGTGTCAATACATCTAAGTTCAAAAATAGCATCATCCATGTCTTCAACCAACGCTCAACAACGCATCAATTTTGCGACCGTCAAGAACCCTCTTGATTTCCCGGATTTTCTCGAAGTACAGATCAAATCTTTCCAAGATTTCCTGCAACTCGACGCTCCACCCGAAAAAAGAAAAAACGAAGGATTGTATAAGGTTTTCATGGAAAATTTTCCGATTACCGATACTCGAAACAACTTCGTCCTCGAATTTTTAGACTATTATGTCGATCCTCCACGCTATTCTATCGACGAATGCATCGACAGAGGTTTAACATACAGTGTGCCTCTCAAGGCTAAGCTTTATCTCTATTGCACCGACCCTGACCACGAAGATTTTGCACCCGTCATTCAGGATGTTTATTTAGGCACCATTCCCTACATGACAGAAAGGGGCACTTTCGTCATCAACGGAGCAGAACGTGTTATCGTTTCACAATTGCATCGCTCTCCCGGCGTTTTCTTTGGACAAAGCGTGCACACCAACGGAACCATTCTTTACTCTGCCCGCATCATTCCTTTCAAGGGATCATGGATAGAATTTGCAACAGACATCAACAATGTCATGTATGCATATATCGATCGTAAAAAGAAATTACCCGTCACCACCTTGCTTCGAGCAATTGGATTTGAGAGTGACAAAGACATTCTCGAAATCTTCGATTTGGCAGAAGAGGTGAAAGTGTCCAAAGCCAATCTCAAAAAAGTAGTTGGACGAAAACTCGCGGCCAGGGTCCTAAAATCGTGGATGGAAGATTTTGTGGATGAAGACACCGGAGAAGTTACTTCTATCGAACGAAATGAAGTAGTCATCGAACGAGAAACTATTCTCGAGGCCGAACATATTGACGAGATCATCGAATCGGGAGTTTCGTCAATCTTGTTACACAAAGAAACAGCTAATGCTTCGGATTATTCCATCATCTATAATACATTACAGAAAGACCCGAGTAATACCGAGATTGACGCTATCCGTCATATCTACCGCCAAATTCGCAGTGCCGAACCGGCAGACGATTCGAGTGCTCGAGAAGTTATCAACAACTTGTTCTTCTCGGAAAAGAGATATGACTTAGGTGATGTTGGAAGATACAGGATAAACAAAAAACTGAATCTTAATATTCCTGACGAGATTCGCGTTCTCACCAAAGAAGATATTATCGAAATTATCAAATATCTCATCGAATTGGTGAATTCGAAAGCTGTGGTTGACGATATCGACCACTTAAGCAATCGTCGTGTCCGTACAGTCGGCGAGCAGCTTTACAATCAGTTTGGCGTAGGGCTGAATCGTATGGCACGCATCATTCGCGAACGCATGAATGTGCGAGATAACGAAGTATTCACCCCTATCGACTTGATCAATGCAAAGACAGTTTCGTCTGTAATCAATACATTTTTCGGGACGAATGCTCTGTCTCAGTTCATGGATCAAACCAACCCTCTGGCCGAAATCACCCACAAACGTCGTCTTTCGGCACTCGGTCCCGGTGGATTGTCGCGCGAACGCGCAGGTTTTGAGGTTCGCGACGTTCATTACACCCATTATGGCCGTCTTTGTCCTATCGAAACTCCCGAGGGTCCTAATATCGGACTTATTTCATCACTTTGTGTTTATGCCAAAATCAACGACTTGGGCTTTATCGAAACTCCTTATCGCAAAGTTTCAAATGGACAAGTCGATATTGATAATAATCACGTGATATATTTGGCAGCCGAAGAAGAAGAGGGGAAAATTATTGCCCAAGGAAATGCTCCTATCGACGACGAAGGCAGATTCATCAATCCTCGTGTGAAAGCGAGAGAAGATGCCGACTATCCGCTTGTAAGTCCGGACGAGGTTGAGCTAATGGACGTATCTCCTATGCAGATTGCCTCTATTGCAGCTTCCTTGATTCCGTTTCTCGAACATGATGATGCCAACCGAGCTTTGATGGGATCGAACATGATGCGACAAGCAGTTCCGCTTATGCGAAACGAAGCTCCAATCGTTGGAACGGGAATAGAAGGACAACTTATTAAGGATTCCCGAACACAGATCATGGCTGAAGGTGATGGCGAAGTGATCTACGTTGATGCAACGACCATTAAGGTTAGATACGATAGAAGTGAAGAAGAAGAATTTACAAGTTTCGAAGAAGCTGTCAAAACATATAAGATTCCCAAATTCCGCAAAACGAACCAAAATACCACAGTGGATTTGCGTCCATTGTGCAAATTGGGGCAGAAAGTTAAAAAAGGAGACTTCTTGACAGAAGGCTACGCTACCGAAAACGGAGAATTGGCTTTAGGTAAAAACTTGAAAGTGGCATTTATGCCCTGGAAAGGATACAACTTCGAAGATGCTATCGTTCTTAACGAACGCATCGTTCGCGAAGATATTTTCACATCAGTGCATGTAGAAGAATTTTCACTCGAAGTCAGGGAAACTAAACGCGGCCTCGAAGAACTCACTTCCGATATTCCCAATGTAAGTGAAGAAGCCACAAAGGATTTGGATGAAAGAGGAATCGTTCGAATAGGTGCACGAATTCAGCCTGGTGACATCCTGATCGGGAAAATAACTCCGAAGGGAGAATCAGACCCTTCGCCGGAAGAAAAATTGCTTCGTGCCATCTTTGGAGACAAAGCAGGCGATGTCAAAGACGCTTCACTGAAGGCTTCACCATCATTAAAAGGCGTCGTAATCGAAACCAATCTGTTTTCTAAAGCTGCCAAAAAAGGAAAAGGCAAATTGTCGAATAAAGCACTTCTCCCAAAACTCGACGAAGAATACGAAGAGAAAATGGAAGAGTTGCGTAAAAAACTGATCGATAAATTGCTTGTCCTTACCGAAGGTAAAACTTCAGCCGGAGTTAAAGATTATACTAATATGGAAGTGATTCCGAAAGGCTCGAAGTTCACTCCCAAGGTATTAAATGAAATTGATTATCAGTCAATACAATTGAACAAATGGACGACTGACACTCATAAAAACGAGCTAATTCGTACGACTGTCATCAATTACTTGCGTAAATATAAGGAACTGGATGCTGAACTCAAACGCAAACGCTTCGATCTTACCATCGGAGACGAACTGCCTTCGGGAATCATGCAGATCGCTAAAGTGTACGTAGCAAAAAAACGTAAGATTCAGGTAGGAGACAAAATGGCAGGGCGACACGGAAACAAGGGTATTGTCTCGAAAATCGTTCGGCAGGAAGATATGCCTTTCTTACCCGATGGTACACCGGTCGATATCGTTCTAAACCCGTTGGGAGTGCCCTCCCGTATGAACTTGGGACAGATTTTTGAAACTGTACTCGGTTGGGCAGGTGAAAAATTAGGTGTTCGTTTTGCTACTCCGATCTTCGATGGCGCTTCGCTCGACGACCTCAACACATGGACAGATAAAGCAGGTATTCCCCGATATGGCAAGACCTATCTCTACGATGGAGGAACCGGCGTCAGATTCGATCAACCGGCCACTGTAGGCGTTATTTACATGCTGAAACTCGGGCACATGGTTGAAGACAAAATGCATGCACGTTCAATCGGGCCCTATTCACTTATTACACAACAACCTCTCGGTGGAAAAGCCCAATTTGGAGGTCAGCGTTTTGGAGAAATGGAAGTCTGGGCGCTTGAAGCATTTGGCGCGGCACACATCCTTCAGGAAATACTGACAATCAAGTCGGATGATGTCGTTGGACGCTCAAAAGCATACGAATCTATCGTAAAAGGAGAAGCGATGCCTCAACCCGGCATTCCGGAATCGCTAAATGTTTTGCTCCACGAACTAAGAGGATTAGGACTGAGTATTCAACTCGATTAACGTCTTAATCATACAACGGATTTCCGACACAGTACAGGGTCCGAAATCCCTCAATAATAATTTAAAAATAGACAAACTCTTTATACAAAAGAATATGGCATTTAGAAAAGACAATAAAATAAAGAGTAACTTTTCGAAAATAACAATCAGCTTAGCGTCACCCGAAGAAATTCTCGAGAATTCGTATGGAGAAGTGCTGAAACCCGAAACCATCAATTATCGAACCTACAAACCGGAACGCGACGGATTGTTCTGCGAACGCATTTTTGGTCCAGTAAAAGATTACGAATGCCATTGCGGAAAATACAAAAGAATCCGCTACAAGGGAATCGTATGCGATCGATGCGGTGTAGAAGTTACCGAAAAGAAAGTCCGTCGCGAACGTACCGGGCACATCCACCTCGTAGTTCCTGTAGCACATATTTGGTATTTCAGATCGCTGCCCAACAAAATAGGTTATCTACTCGGAATACCGACAAAAAAACTCGATTCGATTATCTATTACGAACGTTACGTGGTAATTCAACCGGGTATATTAAAGGATAAAGTTGAAGAAAAAGATCTTCTCACCGAAGATGAATATCTGGAATTTCTTAACGGCCTGCCAAAAGAAAATCAGCTGCTCGAAGACAGCGATCCCAATAAATTTATCGCGAAAATGGGAGCCGAAGCAATTCTGGATCTTCTTGAAAGATTAAATCTCGACAAATTAGCCAATCAGCTTCGCCATCGCGCCAATACAGACAATTCGCAACAGCGCAAAAACGAGGCTCTCAAGCAGTTACAGGTTGTAGAGGCATTCCGTAGCTCGAAAAATGTGAACAAACCGGAATGGATGATCATGAAGGTAATTCCCGTTATTCCGCCCGAGCTTCGTCCGCTCGTTCCACTGGATGGAGGCCGTTTTGCTACATCCGACCTCAACGATTTGTATCGCCGTGTCATTATTCGCAACAACCGATTAAGAAGACTCATCGACATCAAAGCTCCTGACGTGATTTTGCGTAACGAAAAGCGCATGCTTCAGGAAGCCGTTGATTCGCTTTTCGATAATTCGCGCAAATCGAGCGCCATTAAAACAGAATCGAACCGTCCGCTAAAATCTCTCTCGGACAGCTTAAAAGGAAAACAAGGCCGCTTCCGTCAGAATTTGTTGGGTAAACGTGTCGATTATTCCGCTCGTTCGGTGATCGTCGTTGGTCCGGAATTGAAAATGCACGAATGCGGTTTGCCAAAAGACATGGCTGCCGAACTTTATAAACCGTTTATCATTCGCAAACTTATCGAAAGAGGTATTGTAAAAACCGTGAAATCGGCCAAAAAAATTGTCGATCGCAAAGAACCGGTAGTTTACGATATTCTCGAATATGTGATGAAGGGACATCCCGTCCTTCTCAACCGTGCACCGACGCTTCACCGATTGGGTATTCAAGCATTCCAGCCAAAACTGATCGAAGGGAAAGCCATTCAGCTTCATCCGCTGGCATGTACGGCATTCAATGCCGACTTCGATGGTGACCAAATGGCCGTTCACCTTCCGCTCGGCAACGAAGCTATCCTCGAAGCTCAATTGCTGATGCTTGCTTCGCACAACATTCTTAATCCTGCTAATGGCGCACCTATCACTGTACCTTCACAGGACATGGTGCTCGGACTGTATTATATTACAAAAATCCGTCCGGGAGCAAAAGGCGAAGGAATGACATTTTATGGCGAAGAAGAAGCTATAATAGCCTATAACGAAGGAAAAGTAGATATTCACGCCCTGGTGAAAGTTATCGTGGATGATGTTGACGAGGAAGGCAATCCTATCCGCAAAATGCACGAAACAACCGTCGGACGCGTTATTACAAACGAATATATTCCCAAAGAAGTTGGCTACATCAACGAACTTCTTTCGAAGAAATCGCTTCGCGACATTATCAACAAAGTAATCAAACGTTGCGGAGTAGCACGAACTGCTCAATATCTCGATGACATAAAAGCACTCGGTTATCGAATGGCCTTCGAAGGAGGACTTTCCTTTAACCTCGAGGATATCATCATACCTGCTGAAAAAGAAGAACTTATCAAGCAGGGATACGAAGAGGTTGAGCAGATTATGGAAAACTACAACATGGGATTTATCACCTATAACGAGCGCTACAATCAGATTATCGACACATGGACACATATCAATTCCAAATTGTCGAACATTCTGATGAAGCAACTTGCCGAAGATGACCAGGGATTTAATTCTGTGTACATGATGCTCGACTCGGGTGCCCGTGGTTCACGCGAACAAATTCGCCAGTTGTCCGGTATGCGAGGACTGATGGCCAAGCCACAAAAAAGCGGTGCCGAAGGTGGACAGATTATCGAAAACCCGATTTTGGCAAATTTCAAAGAGGGACTCTCGGTATTGGAATACTTTATTTCGACACACGGTGCTCGTAAAGGTCTCGCCGATACTGCCCTCAAAACGGCTGACGCCGGTTATCTGACTCGCCGTTTGGTTGACGTTTCGCAAGACGTGATCATTACGGAAGAAGACTGCGGAACACTTCGTGGGCTTGTAGCAACAGCTCTCAAAAATAATGACGAAGTGGTAGCTTCGCTCTACGAGCGCATTCTCGGACGTGTTTCGGTGCATGATGTGCAGCACCCTTTGACGGGAGAAATTCTGGTACAATCGGGCGAAGAAATCACGGAAGATATCGCAAAAAAAATCGAAGAGTCTCCCATAGAACGAGTAGAAATTCGGTCAGTACTCACATGCGAATCCAGGCAGGGCGTTTGCGCTAAATGCTATGGACGAAATTTGGCCCGCAGCCGAATGGTAGAAAAAGGCGAAGCCGTAGGAGTAATCGCTGCCCAATCCATCGGAGAGCCCGGTACCCAGCTGACGCTCCGTACTTTCCATGTGGGTGGTATCGCCTCAAATATTGCGGCCGAAAACAATATCACCACAAAGTACGACGGTATTCTCGAATTTGATGAACTGCGAACCGTCGATCCTCAAGAAAAAGATGCAAACGGCAGAGCATACAAAGTGGTTGTCAGTCGATTGGTTGAAATGCGAATTATAGATCCCCATACAAAAATTGTTTTGCTATCACACAATGTGCCTTATGGATCAAAACTTTACTTCGGCAACGGAGATAAAGTGACCAAAGGCGACCTTATCTGCGAATGGGACCCATTCAATGCCGTTATCATCAGCGAAGCAACCGGAAGAATTCGTTTCGACAATTTTATCGAAAATGTAACTTTCAAAGTTGAGTCAGACGAACAAACCGGCTTGAAAGAAAAAGTTATCATTGAATCGCGCGACAAGACAAAAGCACCGTCGGCTCATATCGTGAACGAAAACGATGATGTTTTGCGCACATATACGCTGCCACTCGGAGCTCACATCGTGAAAAACGAAAACGATGAAATTAAAACCGGCGACGTGTTGGCAAAAATACCAAGAGCCGTCGGAAAAGCCGGAGATATCACCGGTGGTCTTCCTCGGGTTACGGAGCTTTTCGAAGCTCGCAATCCCTCAAATCCGGCCATCGTGTCCGAAATCGACGGAGAAGTTTCGTTCGGAAAAATTAAACGCGGAAATCAGGAAATTTCTGTCACATCGAAAACAGGTGAAGTAAAGAAATATTTGATCCCGCTCTCGAAACAAATTCTGGTTCAGGAGAACGATTACGTACGCGCAGGTATGCCGCTGTCAGATGGAGCCATCACACCTTCCGATATTCTTGCAATCATGGGCCCAACTGCCGTTCAGGAATACATTGTAAACGAAGTGCAGGACGTTTATCGCCTTCAAGGAGTTAAAATCAACGACAAACACTTCGAAGTAATTGTTCGGCAGATGATGCGAAAAGTTGAAATTGTGGATCCCGGAGACACTCGCTTCCTCGAACAACAACTTGTGGACAAACATGAGATGATGGAAGAAAACGATCGCATCTGGGGTAAAAAAGTGATCATCGATCCGGGAGACTCTCAAATTTTCGAACCGGGCCAGATAGTTACCGTTCGTAAGTTGCGTGACGAAAACAGTTCGCTCAAACGTCGCGACTTGAAACTTGTGGAAGCACGTGACGCAATCCCGGCAACTGCCAATCAGGTATTGCAGGGAATCACACGAGCAGCACTGCAAACAAAAAGTTTCATGTCGGCTGCTTCATTCCAAGAGACTACAAAAGTTCTCAACGAGGCTGCCATCAACGGAAAAGTAGATTATCTGGAAGGATTGAAAGAAAACGTAATTTGTGGTCATCTCATCCCCGCCGGTACGGGTCAACGTGAGTTCGACAAACTCATTGTCGGCACTCGTGAAGATTTTGAAAAAATGAAAACTCCGCACCGCTCAAATGTCTTGGAAAAAGCTTCGGAATAATCTTTCAAAAACAAACTATTCATTAGGAAAGGGCTGCTCTATCGGGCAGCTCTTTTGTTGGTTTCACGGATGATTTAACCATTATTTAATATCTTCTAAACCGCAAATTCATGAACATTTTGTAACTTTGAGACTCGATTTTAAGCAGCATAAATAACTTATAAATAAACAAATGGTATGAAATTTTTAACAGACGACAAACTTACAATCGTCGGAGCAGCCGGCATGATTGGTTCGAACATGGCACAAACGGCAGCCATGATGCATCTTACGCCAAATATTTTTCTCTATGATCCCTTTGAACAAGGACTTAAAGGAGTTTGGGAAGAAATGCGTCACTGCGGGTTTGAAGATGTAGATTTTACTTACACTACTGACATCAAAGAAGCATTCACCGATACAAAATATATGATATCGTCGGGTGGCGCTCCTCGCAAAGATGGAATGACACGCGAAGATTTATTGCAAGGAAACGCTGCTATTGCAGCACAATTGGGAAAAGACATCAAAACATACTGTCCCGATTTGAAACACTTGACCGTTATCTTCAACCCTGCCGACATCACGGGTTTGGTTGCACTTATCTATTCAGGACTTAAACCATCGCAAGTGACCACATTGGCAGCATTGGATAGTACCCGTCTGCAGAGTGAATTGGCCAAACATTTCGGAGTAAGACAAAGCCAGGTAACAAATGCCCGCACCTACGGCGGACATGGTGAAGAAATGGCTGTATTTGCCTCGACTGCCAAAGTGAACGGGACTCCTCTTCTCGACCTCATCGGCACCGAAAAACTGACTAACGAGGAATGGGAAAAACTGAAAGAACGCGTTATCAAAGGCGGCGCAACTATCATCAAACTTCGTGGACGTTCGTCATTCCAAAGCCCGGCCTACGTTTCGGTAGAAATGATGCGTGCTGCAATGGGTGGCGATCCGTTCCGTTGGCCTGCAGGTTGCTACGTTAACAGCCAGGGATTCAACAACGTCATGATGGCAATGGAAACCAGCATTACAAAAGATGGCGTCTCTTACTCCGAAATCAAAGGCACTCCCGAAGAGATGGACGAATTGAAAAAAAGCTATCAACACCTGGTCGATCTTCGTCAGCAAGTCATCGAGATGGGAATCATACCTCCTGTTGAACAGTGGCACACCATTAATCCGAATTTATAATTATCGCAGATTGACGATATATTGTTCAAAAAGAGAGTCCGCCGCGGCTCTCTTTTTTATTTACAAACGAGCAGGCTAACTATAAATTCATTCTAAGATACTTTTGATATATATGATGATTTGAGAAGAAATATCGTTATATTTTTTTACCTTTGTTTATAGATCAGCGAAAAACTATCAATATGAATATCAATGACTACGGATTTGTGCGAGTTGCAGCTGCAACGCCAAAATTGAAAGTTGCCGATTGCGACTATAATGTTTCTGAAATGAAATCGATGATCGATGAAGCCGTCAAAAATCAAGTGCAGATCATCTGTTTTCCCGAACTCTGCATCACCGGTTATACATGTGCCGATTTGTTTTTTCAGACGGCTTTGCTGGAAAAGGCAAAAGCTTCGCTACTCGAGATTGCAAGCTTCATGCACGATAAGCCGACAATCGTTGCTATTGTAGGTTTGCCAATTCGCCAACTGAACAGCCTCTATAATGTAGCCGCTGTCATTTCATCCGAAGGCATCGTGGGGATGATTCCCAAAACTTACATACCGAATGAAGGAGAATTTTACGAAAAGCGCTGGTTTGCCTCCGGCAAGGATATGGAAAATACGACCATCGTGATAGGAAATGAACATATCCCATTCGGAACCGATATCTTGTTTGAAACCCCATTCGTCACATTCGGAATCGAAATTTGCGAAGATTTATGGATGCCGATTCCTCCTTCTTCGAATTTGACATTGAAAGGAGCGGAACTTATTTTTAATATGTCGGCAAGCAACGAACTTGTGGGCAAACACGCTTACAGACGTTCACTCGTTGCACAACAATCGGGACGTTGCATTTGTGGGTACATTTACACTTCGTGCGGCGTAGGTGAATCAACAACCGACCTTGTTTTTTCGGGAAGCCGGATCATTGCCGAAAATGGTTCTATTATTGCAGAATCAGAACGATTTTCGCTTGACAACCGCATGTTGATTAATGATATAGACCTGTTTGCATTACGACACGACAGAATAAAAAATACAAATTATCTGACGCCCGATCAATCTACCTGTCAAGTATTACCATGTGAAATCAGGCCAATATCTGCAGATAAAATCAGACGAACGATCAATCCCTTCCCATTCATTCCATCGAAAAGTGAAGAGAACGAGCGGCTATCCGAGGTTTTCAACATACAAACGCACGGATTAGCCAAAAGATTGATGCACACCGAAATAAAAACGGTAACAATAGGCATTTCGGGTGGATTGGATTCGACATTGGCTTTGCTGGTTGCAATAAGGGCATTCGATTTGCTTGGAATTCCTCGAAAGAATGTATATGGTATTACAATGCCCGGATTTGGTACGACTAATCGCACCTATAATAATGCAAAAGAACTCGTAACATCATTGGGAGCGACATTAATCGAAATCCCGATTTCGGAGGCCGTCGAACTTCATTTCAAAAATATCGAACATGACATCTCAGACAAAAATATCGTTTATGAGAATGCACAAGCCCGCGAACGAACTCAAATATTGATGGACATTGCCAATAAAATCGACGGATTAGTAGTCGGGACGGGTAATATGTCGGAATTGGCTTTGGGATGGGCAACCTACAATGGCGACCACATGTCGATGTACGGCGTAAATACCAGCGTTCCAAAAACACTCGTGAAATCACTTGTTCGCTGGATTGCCGACACTCAAATGGAAGACTCTTCTCAAAATATTCTACACGATATTCTCGACACTCCATTCAGTCCCGAACTCTTACCTGCCGACCAAAATGGGAATATTGCACAAATCACCGAAGACAAGATCGGCCCCTACGAACTGCACGATTTCTTTTTGCATCGCATGCTTCGCTATGGCGACTCTCCATCCCGCATCTACTATCTGTCTCAATTTGCTTTTGCCGAAAAATATTCGTCTGAGACCATTTTAAAATGGATGAAAACATTCTATCGAAGATTTTTCACGCAACAATTCAAACGCTCGTGCATGCCCGACGGACCTAAGGTGGGATCTATCAATCTTTCGCCACGCGGAGACTGGCGAATGCCGAGCGATGCTTCAGTTGCCGTGTGGATGGACGAATTGTCGCAAATGTAATCCGCTTACAAATAATCTATTTTCGTGGAACAACAGAAATGAAACAACTGAACCAATTATTTGCAAACTATACCGGAAAGACAAATCCGACAATGGAGGAGCTTCCGACCTCGGGATCCAACCGTAGATACTATCGACTGCAATCGGGAGATACTTCGCTCATAGGCGTTGAAGGAGAATCGAAAAACGAAAATCATGCTTTTATCGAACTCGATCGCCATTTCTACAAAAAAGGGCTAAATGTTCCCAAAGTAGTTGCTGTATCGGACGACGAAATGTTTTATCTGCAGGAAGATTTGGGCGATAAAATACTTTTTGATGCAATTAAAGCAGGTCGCTTGACGGGTGTGTTTGGACCGAACGAGAAAGAGTTGTTGCAAAAAACTATCGCGAAGCTTGCCGATTTTCAAATAATAGGCGCAGAAGGTTTAAATTTTGATGTTTGTTATCCTCAGCCTGAATTTAACAGCCGGTCGGTTTTTTGGGATTTGAATTATTTCAAATACAACTTTCTGAAAACAACCGGGATGGATTTTCAGGAAGAGCTGCTCGAAAACGATTTCGAACGATTAGCCGATAATTTATTGCAAGACGATAGCGAAACATTCATGTATCGCGATTTCCAATCGCGCAATGTGATGTTGGTAAATGATGAACCCTATTTCATCGATTTTCAGGGAGGACGAAAAGGACCGGTTTATTATGACGTGGCATCATTTCTCTGGCAGGCAAAAGCAAATTTCCCGCCCGATTTGCGAGATGAACTTATTTCGACCTATATCGAATCGTTGAAAAAATACCGCGAGGTGGACGAATCCAAATTCCTGAAACAATTGCGCCAGTTTGTTCTGTTCAGAACGCTTCAAGTGCTGGGCGCTTATGGATTTCGGGGTTATTTCGAAAAAAAACCACATTTCATCCAAAGCATTCCGTTTGCCTTAAACAATTTACGCGAACTTTTGAAAGAAGGATTCGACGAATATCCATATTTAAGCCATATTCTTACAGAAATGGTTAACCTCAAACAATTTGCCGACTCCACGAAACGCGAATTGGAGGTACGTGTGGTAAGTTTTGCCTACAAAAAAGGAATCCCCGACGATCCATCGGGAAACGGCGGTGGCTATGTTTTCGATTGCCGTGCTATTAACAACCCCGGGAAATATGAGCGATACAATAATGTTACCGGACTGGATGAACCTGTGATTAAATTTCTGGAAGAAGATGGCGGAATCATCGAATTTTTGAATAATATTTATCCGTTGGTCGATAGACACGTTAAACGATATACCGAACGCAAGTTCACGCATCTGATGATTGCATTTGGTTGCACCGGAGGGCAGCACCGTTCGGTGTATGCTGCACAACATGTGGCAGAGCACATCTCGAAAAAATTCGGTGTGAAAGTCGTTCTCGTGCATCGCGAGCAAAATCTGGAACAGGAATTTCGAAAAAGATAATCAGATGAAAGCCATGATTTTCGCGGCAGGTTTAGGCACTCGGTTAAAACCACTCACCGATACGATGCCAAAAGCATTGGTTGAGGTGGGTGGAAAACCACTTTTGCAACATGTAATCGAAAAACTGAAAGCCGAAGGATTTGACGAAATTATTGTGAACGTCCATCATTTTGCCGAAAAGATTATCGATTTTTTAGATGCCAACGATCGTTTCGACATTCGCATCGAAATATCGGATGAACGGGAATCTCTTCTCGATACCGGCGGTGGGATCAAAAAAGCATCTTGGTTTTTCGATGACGGCAAACCTTTTTTGATCTACAACGTAGATATTCTCTCAAACATTCGGTTAAGGCAACTTTACGAACATCATCTCAATCAAAAAAATCTTGCGACGCTTGTTTGCAGTGAAAGAAAATCATCTCGTTATTTGCTCTTCGATCGTGAAAATGCTTTAAAAGAATGGATTAACGAAAAAACCGGAGAAACAAAATCACCGCTCACCGATTTTCATCCCGAAGCATATCAAAAACTTGCATTTTCGGGAATACATATGCTCGACACATCCGTTTTTTCTTACATGAAAGATTTTCCCGAAAAATTTTCAATCATCGATTTTTATCTTTCCATTTGCAACAAAACAGTGATTAAATCCTATGTTCCCAAGCATTTCGAACTTCTTGACGTCGGTAAATTGGATGCATTGCAAAAAGCAAATGAATTTATCGAAAAAATTAAATTAACCCGATAGTCTTGCTCCGGGCGAGCAGGCAAGCCCCCAAAATTCCGGACTTTTCGCCCAATTTTGAGACCTTTAAAGTGGTATCGCTATTGACCAAATTAAGCGAATATTTTTTAATGGCACTGCGCAACGGCAATAACAAAAAATCACCGGCCTGAGCCAATGTTCCACCAATCACCACTAATTCGGGATTGAAAATATTGATTAGACCTGCAACAGACCTTCCCAAAGTTGATCCAACCTCCTCAATCAGCTCAATCGCGGTAATATCATCCTGCAAAGCCGAAGTGATGATGTCTGATAAAGAAATTTCGTCGCCGGCTTCGAATTTTGTCCGTAATCTACTTGAATCGCCATTTTTCATTTTTTCCATGAAAACACGATACACATACGATCCTGATGCTTGCGTTTCGAGACATCCCTTTTTCCCGCAATGGCATAAAACTTCATTGTCGAATGCAGGATAATGTCCAAATTCTCCGGAGAATCCCGATTTGCCATAATACAACTCTCCGTTGATAATCAGTCCCATTCCCAAACCCCAGCTTACATTAATGAAAACAACATTCTTCTCACCTTGCACACAGCCATTCAAGAATTCGGCATAAGTCATGGCTCGCGAATCGTTATCGATGCTCGTATTAATTCCAAAACATTCAGTAAAAATATCCGTTAAAGGCCGTTCATCGATATAAAAAAAACTGTAACTATGCCCGGATTTCGTATTAACCCGTCCCGAAATATTAATGCCTATATTTAAAATTTTATCTCGTGGAACGCCACAGTTATTTAAAAAATTATCTATTACTCCGCAAAGTTCTTCGAATTTTTCTACCGAATGATCCACTTTATAAGGAATATCCATGACAGAATTCACCATTACACCATTAAAATTGATCAAGCCTATATTCATACAAGAATGATTGATATCAACTCCGACAAAGTAGCCAGAATCACGGTTTAGTCCATAAATATTTGGGCGTCGACCGCCTGTGGTTTCCTGTTTCCCAAAATCAACCACATATCCTTCATCTATCAGTTCTCCCACCAGTTTTGTCACCGTAGGTACACTCAGATTCATTTCCTTTCCCAAATCGGCGAGAGTGTTTTCGCCGTTATTGATATAATAGCAAATAATATCTCTCTTTAACAGGGCGTTTTTCGAACCTGAATTAATTTCTTCCCAAAATTTATTGTTCATATAAAAAAGCTTATGAGTAAATCCTGAACAAATTTATAAAATATCTTTGAAATATGTCATATTAAAACAAATATATGTTTTGCAACATATTTAACAAAATAATTTATTTTTTATTTGGTTGAATAAAAATAATTTTCGTAATTAGCGGAAATTTAATAAATATAATTCATAATATAATAAGTATATCACAAAAACGACAACCGAAATCGCTGAATCAAATGGATAGCTTTCTGATAATGAATAGAATAATAAATATCAAATAAAATAATAAATATGAATCTCAATTTAAAAGAGTTGGAATTGCAATACAAAAATGAGCTTCTCGATAATATACTCCCTTTTTGGCTGCAAAAATCACAAGATAAAGAATGCGGAGGATATTTCACTTGCCTTGATCGTCAAGGCAACGTTTTCGATACAGACAAATTTATCTGGTTACAAGGAAGACAAGTATGGCTTTTTTCGATGCTTTACAATAAAGTAGAAAAGAAACGGGAATGGCTCGACTGTGCAATTGAGGGAGCTGAATTTTTAAAAAAATACGGCCACGACGGCAACTACAACTGGTATTTTTCACTTACCCGCGAAGGCAAACCACTTATCGATCCCTACAATATTTTTTCCTACACATTTGCATCAATGGCATTTGGACAATTAAGCCTTGCTACAGGGAATGAAGAATATGCCGAAATTGCCCAACGTACATTTGATATCATCCTTTCGAAAGTAGATAATCCAAAAGAAAAATGGAATAAGGCACATCCCGGAACACGAAATCTGAAAAACTTTGCCTTACCAATGATTCTTTGCAATCTATCATTGGAAATTGAACATTTACTCGATGAGGAATTCCTTACAAAAACGATGGAGAATTGTATCCATGAAGTCATGGATGTTTTCCTCCGTCCGGAACTTGGAGGCATCGTTGTGGAAAATGTAAATAGCGACGGCAGCCTTTCCGACTCGTTCGAAGGCCGGCAAATCACACCCGGTCATGCCATCGAAGCGATGTGGTTCATTATGGATCTTGGCGTAAGACTCAATCGTCCTGCATTGATTGAGAAAGCGGTTGAAACCACACTAAAAACACTTGATTATGGATGGGACAAAGAGTATGGCGGTATCTTTTATTTTCTTGACCGTAAAGGATTTCCGCCCCAGCAACTGGAATGGGATCAGAAACTGTGGTGGGTGCATGTAGAAGCATTGATATCCCTGCTGAAAGGGTATCAGCTGACCGGATCACAAGAATGCCTTACTTGGTTTGAGAAAATACACGATTATACCTGGAGCCATTTCAAAGACCCTGAACATCCCGAATGGTGGGGATATCTCAACCGACGAGGCGAAGTTCTGCTCGATTTAAAAGGTGGAAAATGGAAGGGCTGTTTCCATGTGCCACGAGGATTGTATCAATGTTGGAAAACACTGGAAAAAATAAATAGCGAAATAAATAGCGAACAAAAAATCTTAAACCCACAAATTTAAAAATTAATCATCTAATTAAATGAAAATGAAAAGAGACAAAAAAGGTAATGCGTTAGAGAAGTCAATATTCACTCTTGCCTTCTTATGGCTAACTTCTCTGACATTGTTTGCTCAAAACATTACCGTCAAAGGAAATGTTGTCGATGAGCAAAAAGAACCGTTAATCGGCGTTTCGGTTAAAATACAAGGAACACCTACCGGAACAGTAACAGATTATGATGGCAATTTCGAACTTCCAAATGTTCCGCCAACAGGAAAATTGGAATTTTCGTATGTCGGCATGAAAACATTGGTTGTACCGGTAGATGGCAGAGCTGTGATTAATGTTACCATGCAAGAAGATGTTGAAATGCTTGAAGAGGTAGTTATTACAGGTTATGGGGGAACGCAATTGCGATCAAGAAGTACCAATTCCATTGCTAAAGTTGAAAACAAGAAATTGGAGGCTGGAATATTTTCCAATCCTGCACAGGCTCTTTCCGGAGCAGTTTCCGGTCTACGTGTAGTACAATATTCCGGTAATCCGGGCGCAACACCATCTATTGTATTACGCGGAGGAACAAATTTGGACGGTTCAGGTTCGCCACTGATTATAGTTGACGGTCAAGTCAGAGGAAGCCTTTCGGATATAAATCCGGAAGATATCGAAAACATGCAAGTAATGAAAGACGCGGGAGCTACAGCTATTTATGGTGCACGAGCAAATAATGGGGTTATCCTTATCCAAACAAAAAGAGGGAAAAAGGGAGTTTCGGAAATGAATTTCAAAATGAAGTTTGGAGTCAACTACCTAAATCTCCCTTATGAGTTTTGCAACGCTGAAGAATACCTTACCTGGATGCGCCCATCTTACGTAAAATCGGCACAAATATGGCAACGAGAAAATGGCACATGGATGGGATACTCAAACCCCATCACACTAACAGGAACACAACCGTACGGAACAGGAAATGCATATTTTGCTGCAGATGGTGTGACACCTTTAGAAAACACCATGAATTCTGTTTGGAGCACCATGTATTATGAAGACCGGTATCAATTTTTAATTGATAAACATGGTTGGCAAAAAATGAAAGATCCTGCATATGAATACATAAGGAGCATAAGTAAAGATCCAAATTCGGTCCCCGAATATTTGATTTTTAAAAATACCTATCCGGGAGATTTCAACTTTAAGGATCCATCCTATTCACAAGATTACAACTGGAATATGTCAGGCGGGAACGACAAGGGAAGTTATTATGCTGGTTTGGGCTACAACTATTCACAAGGATTACCCATTTCTTCGTATTACAAACGTTATTCGATTATTATCAATGGAGATTATAAAATCAAACCGTGGCTTACCTCGCAGTCAAGCTTCAACTTTAACAGGGCTAATTGGCAATCGATGCCCGCATCACAAACAAGCGAAGCTAATTATTTCAGCAGAATATTAACAGTTCCACCTACCGTGCGTTATACCAACGACCATGATGGTTCGTACCGACTGGGGAATAATTATAGTGACGGTAATCAAGCTTATCAGCCAGAAAAATTCTTTCGTTTTAATCAAACGGACAAATTTACAATGAACCAAACATTAAAAATTGATTTTACCAAAAACATTTATCTGAAGCTTTCCGGAAATTGGTATTATAGTGAAGGGTTTTACGAAGCATTTAATAAAGATTTTAGAGAAAACCCGACAAAGATAAATACCACAAGAAATACCTCGGGTGAATTCGCACGAACGTTGGATCAAACCTATAACGCAATTTTCAATTTCGATAAACAAATAAATGATCATTATCTTTCGGCAATGCTTGGATCCGAATATTACGATACTTACTCATATGGTATTTATGCAGCCGGATCCGGCGCACCGACGGATGATTTTCGCGACTTGCAATTGACCTCCAGTGAAAAAGATAAAAGAAGCATTGATTCATACCATACTAAACAACGCATTTTATCATTTTTTGGTCGTGCCAATTATAATTATCAGGAAAAATATCTCCTTTCAGCGGTTTTACGACATGATGGGTACTCCAGATTAGTCAACAAAAGATGGGGAACATTTCCCGGTATATCTGCCGGATGGGTTTTCAGTAAAGAATCTTTCATGAGAGAATTCGACGATATTATTTCTTTCGGTAAGTTAAGAACCAGCTACGGATTAAACGGAAATGTATCGGGCATCGGCGCATATGAATTGCAAGGCAGCTATGTTGCTTCAACAAACTACAACGGTCTTGCTACTTTTGTTTTAGGCTCTGTTCCCAATCCTGATCTGCGATGGGAAAAAACAAGAACATTTGAAGTCGGGCTTGATCTTAGTTATTTAAAAAACAGGTATTCAACCAATTTTACTTTTTATGATCGTCTAACGTCGGATAAATTCGCCACTTTGAGTCTTCCCAGTTCATCAGGAATTAGTGGTATTCGCACAAATAACGGAGAATTTCGCAACAGAGGGGTCGAAATTGAACTTTCTGCAACACCTATTCAGAACACTAATTGGTATTGGAACATAGGAGCAAATATTTCATACAACAAAAATACGGTTGTAAGTTTACCCTATAATGGTCTTCCATTGAACCGACAAGGTGGTTTTCAAGTATATTCGGGGAAAGACAAAACCGATTTGATTTGGGTAGGAGGCTATCAAGAAGGACAAGAGCCGGGAGCACTCTATGTATTTAAAGCTGAAGGTATTTATAAAGATGAAAGTGAAATACCGGACGACATGATTGTAAAACCCCATTCTTTCCAAGGGGCCACTACCCGTACACTTTATGGCAAAAGTAATTGGGCAAAAATGACTGAACAAGAAAAAATTAACAGTAGGGGATTCCCTATTCAACCCGGTGATGTGAAATGGAAAGATATAAATGGAGATAATATAATAGACGATTATGATTTGGTGAAAGTGGGAAATACAACACCTCATTGGTTTGGAGGATTCAACACCACCGTAACGTGGAAACAACTTTCATTGTACTGTGCATTTGATTACGCTTTTGATTTTTGGGTAATGGATTATCGCTTGCCATGGATCATGGGTAATATGCAAGGTACCTATAATATGACCACTGATGTAAGAAAAACATGGACTCCGGAAAATCCAAATGCGAAATATCCGATTTACGTATGGGCTGATCAATTGGGAAAGGGGAACTATCGTAATTCTACCTTATTCACATACAAAGGCGATTATTTATCGTTACGACAAGTATCCCTATCCTATTCCTTGCCGAAATCGCTTATTAATAAAGCTTTTATAGAAAAATTGGATCTTTCGATAACCGGTCAGAATTTGGGTTATATTACAGCGGCAAAAACAATATCTACTCCGGAACAAGGTGGAATTCAAGATGCTACATATACCTTACCGCGTACAGTGACATTAGGTTTAAATATTACTTTCTAATCTTTAATATTAAAAAATATGAAAAAAATAATTTATACATTAAGTGCACTTATCATGGTAATTTTTGCCAATACCTCATGTAAAGATACACTTGATTTAGCACCGATAGACTATTATGGAAGCGGTAACTTTTGGAAAACTTTGCCGCAAACGGAAGCTTATGTAAACGGTATTCATTTAGATCTGCGCTCTACAAATTTTACTCGTAAATTCTTAATGGGAGAAGCTCGCGGAGGTCTCCAAAAAATCGGCACCAGCTCTCAAGGTTTGTCTACCTACAACGATATTATAAAAAGCAATTCTCTTGATGGTAATAATCCCGGCCTTTCATCCTGGTCCGGTTTATATGGCAATATCTTCGACTGCAATTTGGTTATTCAAATGGTAGAAGGAAGCGACATACATAAAAAAAATAAAGAAAAAGTAGATATACTTCTAGGACAGACTTACGGAATTCGAGCACTCTATTATTTTACACTTTATAGAGCCTATGGCGGAGTACCATTGGCTAGACGGGTAAAAGTACTCGACGGTCAAGTTTCGCCAACCGATTTATATACTGGTCGTGCTACTCCGAAAATGGTTATGGATTCCATAAAATCGGATATACAAAAATCACTGGATTATTTCGGTACATACCAAGATGAAGGAACAATTGATAATGTCACGTGGTCTAAAGTTGCTTCACAAATGCTTGCCTCAGAAATATATTTATGGTCAGCCAAAGTTAGCTTAGGCGATCAAAAACCCGCAGCAGAAGATTTATCAAAAGCTGAAAATTATTTGCTGGCAGTGAAAAATGATACGCGTTTTGGACTGCTAACCAATTTTGCAGATGTATTTTCAACAAACAATGAAAAAAACAAAGAAATTATTTTCGCCATAAACTATGCTGACGGTGAAGCAACAAGCAATGCAGGCGATTTTGTATATGCTCCTCAAAACATGATAGGAATTTTCTACGATCGTAATGGAAAAAAAATTGATACAGATATTTTGGATTTAAGAGGAACAGGGTGGCAACGCTATGAATACACAAATGATTTTTGGCTTTCATTTGACGAAAAAGACAAGAGACGAGATGCTACTTTTATGGATTACTATAATGACAAGGGTACATTGGAAGGTACTGTTTTGAAAAAATTTCTCGGCTCTATTAACGCCACCGGGAACCGGGTGTTCGACACCAACGAACCTTTGTATCGCTACGCAGATGTTCTTCTTATGCTGGCTGAAGTCGAAAATATGAAGAGTGGTGATCCTGCCAAATACATTAACGAAATACGTAAACGCGCCTACGGAAACGACTTTGATCCCGTCACGGATAGTTATCACAATAGCGATTTCAAAACCAATGAATTGGAAATATTAAAAGAACGCGATAGGGAGTTTGTATATGAAGGAAAACGTTGGTATGATGTCTGCCGCTTGAAAGATGCAAAAGACGGAAAACCTTTGGCATTTGATAACGTATCAACATACCGTGGTATGCCTGTGCTCAAATCCAATGAAACACATAAGCTCTTATGGCCGATAGATAAAAGCACATTAAACGCCGATCCCTTGCTCAAACAAACTCCAGGCTATAAAGTTGGTGATCAAGAAGAAGAAACGTGGTAATAGCTTTATGTTTAAGTTTGAGAAGCTCTTTAAAATTTTCCAAAATTTTTAATCTATGAGTCTGCTTTAAGAACAACAGTTCGGTATTTTTTCAGAAAGGTTACTCATAACTAATTGATTATTAGTACTGAATTCGCCTTACAAAATGAAGAATATAATCATCTGATTAAAAGGATATTACGTAAAAATTTACCGAACTATTGTTAAGAAGTCCAAAATACTGAAAAGTATTTTTGTATAAACTTGATATTCAGGTTGAATTTTTGTTCATTTCCGATAAATAAGACTTATTCAGATGGACTCATCTATAAATCAAATTATTAAGCAGTAAATTCTCAATAGCAAATTTACTGCTTAATTTTTCTCACGTTAATGTTTTTAAGTCCGGCAAAAATTAATTTATGAAAGAATGGATAATTTTTTTGGGGTATATAAGCTGGATTATCCCTACTTATTCTCAAATAAGATACGTAAATGCCAATCAATTCCCCCTTATCGGAAAAATTTCCGATAAAACGGAAACACGCTACGAGCGTTTACCTGCAACGTTGAAAGACCGATGCAGGCCTCCTTTATGGAAGTTGGGGAAAAACACATCCGGTCTTGCTATACGGTTTTGTTCAAACAGTTCTACCATTTCGGCTAAATGGGAAGTGTTGAACAATACGCATATGGATCACATGACCGATGTTGGTTGCAAAGGACTCGACCTTTATGCATGGGAAGGCGATCATTGGCAATTTGTCAATTCGGCTCGTCCAACAGGAAAGGTAAACGAAAAGCAAATCATCATGAATATGGCGCCGGAAGAACGGGAATACTTGTTATTCTTTCCGTTATATGATGGGGTTGTTTCACTTTCCATAGGGGTTGACTCTCTTGCAACGATCAAACAACCCAACTTGACATACCCTAAAACCGACTCTCCGATTATTATTTACGGTACAAGCATAACTCAAGGAGGGTGCGCCGCACGTCCCGGAATGTCGTTTTCAAATATTCTAACTCGTCGCCTCAATCAAGAAGTAATTAATCTGGGATTTAGCGGAAACGGGAAACTGGATTACGAAATTGCCGGAACAATGGCCAAAAGACACGATGCCGCATTATTTATCCTTGATTTTATCCCTAATGTAAATGAGGAGCAAATCAAAGAAAAAACCGCTACTTTTGTAAGTATACTTCGAAAAGAAAATCCGAATACCCCAATATTGTTCGTAGAATCGGTAATTTTCCCTCATTCATTGTACGACAAAATCGCTTTTGATATTGTTACAAAAAAGAATAAGGCATTAAAACAGGAAGTGGAAAAATTGAAACAATCCGGAAATAAGAATATCTACTACCTTTCAAGCGTCAATATAATTGGTAATGACGGCGAAGCAACGGTTGACGGCATACATTTTACCGACCTTGGTTTTGTCAGAATGGCCGAAATACTGCAGGAAAGATAGTTACAATTCTGCCATACTAACGCTCTATTCTAGCTCTATTTATTTAACTTCGAGAATTCAAAATACAGGTATGATTATCTCTTATGGAAAATATTAAGATAGTGTTCATGAAAACAAAAAAATCAAAATTAAAATGAAAAGAATATCATTAATTATCTTGCTTTGTTCAATTTTTATAGGATGTTTTTCTTCACAAAAGAAAGAGACGAATTCCATTCAGGGAATCGAAAAAATCACAATTGATGCACCCACTCAAGCACTTTTTCGGGAAAGACCAAATGATAATGTAGTCAGAATCGAAATAACTCCCGCCGCCAATAGTCGGAAAATAATCTCCGAAATTAAATTCTCATTCAAAGAAAAAATTGATCCTATTTTTAAAAAAGCTTGCTTACATAAGCAAAGCAACGAAATAAACGATTTAATAGCCAATACCGACAAATTTCCTTTAAATACGGAAATCCGATTTGATTTGAATGAAGAAATAACGAATGAAAAAACAAGCACTTTTGCACTTGAGCTAAATTTGAATCCCAACGCGAATCTTTCGACGAAAGCCTGTTTATCCGAAATCCAAATAACCTTTGAAGACGGCAGTACGTATGTGTCGACACCTGAAGCAGTTTTCAGACCGGCAATCGAATTACGGGCCGTCGGTCAGGACAATTGTCATACCTATCGGATTCCGGGAATAATCACCACCAATAAAGGTACGCTGATTGCTGTTTACGATAACCGTTATGCGCGAAGCAAGGATCTTCAGGAAGATATCGATATCGGTATGAGCCGGAGCGAAGATGGAGGCGAAACATGGGAACCCATGAAAGTCATAATGGATATGAATGAGTGGGGTGGAAAACCGGAATACCTCAATGGTGTGGGAGATCCGGCTATTCTCTACGATCATAAAAACCATACGATATGGGTGGCAGCACTATGGGTACACGGATTTAAGAGGGATGATATGGCCTGGTGGGCTTCTCAACCCGGAATGACACCCGAAAAAACCGGACAGTTTATGCTCGTCAAAAGCACAGATGACGGAAAAACATGGTCAAAACCTATCAACATTACTCAGCAAATAAAAGATCCATCCTGGCAATTACTCCTGCAAGGACCCGGGAGGGGCATTTGTATGGATGACGGTACACTTGTCTTCCCGGCACAATTCAAAGCCGATATAGGTGAAAAAGCATTAGATGGCGGAAAATACACAAGCCATTCCACTATTGTATATAGTAAAGATGGGGGAAATACCTGGCATATCGGTACTGGTGCCAAGCCCAATACCACAGAGGCACAAGTTGTGCAATTGAGCGATGGCAGTTTGATGCTGAACATGCGTGACGACAGAAACAGACAAATAAAAGACGACACAAATGGGCGCGCCGTAGCTGTCACGAACGACATGGGGAAAACATGGACTGTTCATCCTTCTTCAAACACTGCATTACCTGAGCCTAATTGCATGGCAAGTATTATCGGTGCCAATGTTCGGATAGAAAAAGAAAATCAAAAAGTTCTTCTCTTCTCAAATCCCGCAGACAAATATCGTCGAATCAACATGACTATAAAGGCTAGCCTGGATGAAGGCATGACCTGGCCCGAACACTATCATCTTCTTATTCATGCACCTGAAGGTTTTGGATATTCTTGCCTGACGATGGTTAACGAACAACACGTCGGAATAGTATATGAAGGAAATAGAAATCTTATTTTTCAAAAAATACCGGTTTCGGATATAATTTCCGACCAAAATATAAATAAATAATAATGAGAAAAATTCATGTCCCGATTTCAACAGATTGCAATATGTTCAACATTTATCGCATTAATTTTCCACACTTTTTTATCATGCCAAGAAATGAATAAGACGACGACAAATTTGAAAATTACCTGGCAACGGATTCCCACAGACGGTTTGACGGGAAATTTACAGAAAGGAGTTTCGGCATCATATGCTGCCATCAGTCATGATAAACTTTTAGTTGCAGGAGGTTGCAACTTCCCCGATAAGCTCGGCTTTGAGGGGGGAGTAAAAGTATACTATGACGATATCGTGATGATGGATACTACAATTCTCGACAAATGGACACATGTCGGCAAACTTCCTAAACCTGCTGCATATGGGGTTTCCATCCGATTATCGTCCAACGAAACGCTTTGGATCGGAGGAAACACAGGAAACGAATCGTTGAAAAATGTGTATAGCGTATCGTTGCAGAGATCGGGAGAACAAAAATTGGATTCTCTTCCGTTCTTACCTGCAACGATGGATAATTTTGCCGGTTGTGCCATAGAGAATTCCGTTTTTGTCGGGGGCGGGAATGTAAACGATACGCCAAGCAACGATTTTTATTCCATCGACATAAAAAATGACTCAATATGGAAAAAACTTCCGCCTTTTCCGGGTATACCTCGAGTGCAACCGGTAATGGCAGGAATTAAAAATGCCGAGAGAAACTATGTCTATTTACTGGGAGGTTTTTTCGGGGGAGACGAATTTCATCTACCCGAAATGGCAAAAGATGTATATCGGTATTGCGTTGAAGACAGCACATGGGAAAAGGTAGGAGAACAAATTGATCCCGATACGCAAAAACCATTCTCTCTAGCCGGAGCCGTTGCAATGCCCCTGCAAAACCGATACATTTTATGTATGGGAGGAGTTAATTACGATATATTCCTAAATGCCATCACAACACAATACAACATCAATTTTAATCGGTTACTCACCGACGAAGAAAAGAAACAAAAGAACAACGCGTTTTCAAAAATATACATGACTCAGCCGATGGCATATTACAAATTCAACCCCGAATGCCGAATCTTTGATACAAAAACCAATCGATGGCAAACCATAGACGTCACCCAAAATGCCGCACGTGCAGGAGCTACTCTTGTTTTTGAGAACGATACTTTCTATCTCATACAAGGAGAATTGAAACCGGGCGTTCGTACACCAATTACATGGAAAGGCAAAATCAGTTTAAATACTAATTAAATGGCGATACAACAAACAAAAACATATCTTCTCATTTTTTTCTCTTTTATTTACAGTATAACATCGCTTTACGCTGATTATATTGATTATGCCGATTATGCTCGGGACACCCTAATGTTAATACCCAAACCTCAGTCCATAAAAATTCAAAATGCAACACACCTGTTTGAAGATACAATCAACAACAATAAAATTGCCATTCAGTACGTATCATCAATACCACAGGCTTTGGTAAATCAAAAAGAGGCGTATCATTTGACGATTACACCCGACAGTATTTTCATAAAGGCAACGGCAGATCAAGGTGTTTATTGGGCTAAACAAACATTAAACCAGCTTATTACGCAATATCGCAACAAGCACTATTTGCCGTGTTGCGAAATTGTCGACTGGCCTGCTTTTCATATACGTGGTTTCATGCATGATGTGGGAAGAAGCTACATTTCGCCCGATGAACTGAAACGGGAAATCGCAATTCTATCCACATACAAAATAAATACATTTCATTGGCATCTAACTGAAAATTTGGGATGGAGATTAGAAAGTAAAATTTACCCTCAGCTCAATGATAGCGCTAACTTTGGACGTCTTCCGGGAAAATATTATACCATAGACGAAGCCAAAGATATTGCGGCATTTTGCAAAGCACACCAAGTATTGCTTATCCCGGAAATAGATATGCCGGGACATAGCGCTGCTTTCAGAAAAACATTCGGTTGCGATATGCAAAGTCCTGAAGGAATGGACATCCTGAAACAATTGATCCAAGAGATTTGCATCGAGATTTTCCCCGATCTGCCCTATCTCCATATCGGAACCGATGAGGTAGAAATTACCAACCCGGAATTTGTGCCTGAAATGGTACAATACATACGCTCAATGGGGAAAAAAGTGATTTCCTGGAATCCGGGATATACATACCATCCGGGAGAAATCGATATGATACACATGTGGAGTTCGCGGGGAAAACCATTAACCAATACGCCGGCTATTGATTCCCGGTACCATTATATCAATCATTTTGACAATTTTGCCGATTTAATTGCCTTGTACAATAGCAACATCGGCAACCGAGAATATGAAAAAGATAACATCATAGGAGCAATAATGGCTGTATGGAACGATCGATTTGTATATCCCGAAAAAAATATTTTAATCGAAAACGCCTTCTATCCTTTAATGCTGACTTTTGCCGAAAGTTCGTGGCAAGGCGGACGCAAAAAATATTTCGACCAACAAGGCACATTATTGAAAGAAGATTCGCCGGAGTATCCGCTCTTTATTGATTTTGAAAATCGAATACTTTGGCATAAACAAAACATGTTGAATAATTTACCCTTTCCCTATGTCCGCCAAACAAACGTGAAATGGCGCATCACGGATGCTTTTCCCAATTACGGAAATCTGCAACAATCATTTCCACCCGAAAAAAAAACTAAAAACACACTATACCTATCAAGGGAAAACATACCATACCCGCGAAGCTATCGGTGCTGCCATATACCTGCGTCATGTATGGGGAGAAATGATACCCTCCTTTTACGACAACCTCAAGCCCAATCATACAGCCTATGCATATACATGGGTATGGTCGCCGAAAACACAAACCGTTGGAGCATGGATGAGCACGCAAAACTACAGCAGGTCGGAAAAAGATCTTCCTCCTCCTCAAGGAGAATGGGATTATCGAAAAAGTAAAATAATGATTAACGATAAAGAAATTCAACCTCCGGTTTGGAGTAATAATCATACCATTCTTTCAAGCGAAATCCCACTTGGGAACGAAAATTTCGCGATGCGTCCTCCTATTCCCGTAACTTTAAAAAAAGGTTGGAATAAAATTTTGTTGAAATTGCCGATAGGTGAATTTTCCACAAAAGAAGTGCGCCTACAAAAATGGATGTTTACGTTTGTATTTGTCACCCTCGATGGTAAACAGGAAATGGAAGGACTTATTTATAACCCCGATAAAAAAATCGATAAAGAAAATGAGAAACAGTAAAGCTTATCCTTGGATTGTAGTTGGATTACTTTGGGTGGTTGCACTGCTTAATTATCTCGACCGACAGATGCTATCCACCATGCAAGCGGCAATGGCTGTCGATATTGCAGAACTGTCAATTGCGGAAAATTTCGGTCGGTTAATGGGAATATTTTTGCTTGTTTACGGTTTTTTAAGCCCGGCAGCAGGAGCTGTAGCAGATAGAATAAATCGGAAATGGCTTATTGCCGGAAGTTTACTGGTATGGTCAGCCGTAACTTATTTCATGGGTTACGCTACTTCTTTCAACCAATTGTATTGGCTCAGGGCTTTTATGGGAATAAGCGAAGCATTATACCTTCCTGCAGCATTGTCCATGATTGCCGATTATCACACAAATAAAACCCGCTCCTTGGCAATCGGCATTCATATGACAGGGCTTTATACGGGGCAAGCACTGGGTGGTTTTGGGGCTGCAATAGCGGCCAATTATTCCTGGCGAACAGTATTTCATGGTTTTGGTATCATTGGGATTATATACGCCGTTATCCTTATTTTGTTCCTTAATGACCAAAAAAGTCATACTAGTCGAATATCCGAGACACAACCTTTAAACACAAAAGCCGAAAAAGAACCTTTCTGGAAACCATTTATTGTGCTTTTAAGTACAGCATCTTTCTGGGTTATGCTATTCTACTTTATCGTCCCGAGCCTTCCCGGATGGGCAACTAAAAATTGGCTACCGACATTATTTACAAAAAACTTGGGCATTCCCATGACAATGGCAGGACCAATGGCCACGATTTCCATTGCCGTTGCATCTCTCATCGGCGTTTTTATCGGCGGCCCTCTATCCGACCGATGGGTGCTCAAAAACATCAAAGGCCGTATCTACACGAGTGCCATAGGATTAACCCTGACCGTACCTTCACTCATACTCCTGGGCTTTGGGCACACCTATATAAGCCTCATTTGTTCGGCCTTTTTGTTCGGTATCGGTTATGGAATGTTCGATGCCAACAATATGCCTATACTTTGCCAAATCATCTCTCCAAAATATCGGGCAACAGCCTACGGCATAATGAACATGATGGGAGTTTTTGGAGGATATGCTATTACAATTGTACTTGGAACTTCAACCGACAAAGGAAATTTAGGTTCCGATTTTAGCAAATTGGCTTTTTTGGTTTTACTGGCAGTCATTATGGTATTGCTCTTCTTAAAACCCAAAAAAGAATATACCTATACGGAAGAAAATAATATTTAACTAAAATAATCAACATCTAAAAAAAATTACATGATGAATTTCGAAAAAATAAAAGGATTGATCGTTGCTCCGTTTACGCCATTTGACAAAAGAGGCGAAGTAGATTTAAGCCCGATCGGGGATTATGCAATGATGTTGCAAAAAAACGGAATAATAGGGGTTTTTATCAACGGTTCGTCAGGCGAAGGTTACATGATGACCGTTGAAGAGCGTATGAAACTGGCAGAAAAATGGATATCGGTTGTAGATAAAGAATTCAAAGTTATCGTCCATGTCGGATCAACATGCATAAAAGACAGTTATAAGATGGCACAACATGCTGCTGAAATCGGAGCATTCGGTATTGGGGCAATGGCTTCACCTTTCCCAAAGGCAGGACGCGTTGAAGAACTTGTAAAATATTGCGAAGAAATTGCTTGTGGTGCACCCTCACTGCCCTTCTATTTTTATCATATTCCGGCCCTAAGCGGTGTATGCCTGCCCATGCTACCCTTCTTGAAAGCAGCCGAAGACAGGATTCCCAATCTGGCAGGAATTAAGTACACTTACGAAAGCTTATATGAATATAACCAATGTATGCTATATAAAAATGGCAAATTCGACATGTTGCACGGACAAGATGAAACCATTCTTTCTGCGTTAGTCATGGGTGGAGCACAAGGGGGAATTAGCGGAACAGGCAACTACATCGGTAAAGTACTTGTAGGCGTGATTGACGAATTCAATAAAGGCAATATCGAAAAAGCGAGGGAATTACAAAATTTCGCCCAAAAAGTCATTAATGTGATTGTAAATTATCGAGGAAACATCGTGGGAGGAAAACGCATTATGAAATTAATCGGTATTGACTTAGGCATTAACCGCACGCCATTTCAAAACATGAATGGCGAAGAAGAATTAATAATGAAACGCAATCTTGAAGAAATTAATTTTTTTGAAAAGTGTAATAAATTATAATCCTTATATTTATGATTAAGAAAAGCGAAAGTCCACCTCATTAAACTTTCGCTTTTTTCGAAATCTAATAATCTGTTTTTCAGTCAAACATCTTCTTAAATTTATTGAAAACGCTTTTTTTAGCGGATTTGCTGGGCTCAAAATTTGGCGATTTTTCCATCTCCGAAAGAAGCTTTTTTTCCTTGTCCGTCAAGTTTTCGGGAACATAGACGTTGACGTGTACCAACTCATCACCGGTTCCAAAACCATTGACAGAGGGCAATCCTTTATTGCGCAGTCGCAGCACCTTGCCAGGTTGCGTTCCGGGATCGATTTTCACTTTGGCTACGCCGTCAATCGTCGGTACTTCCACCGTTCCACCCAAAGCCGCAGTCGGAAAGCTCAAAAAGAGATTGTAAATCACATCATTTTCATCGCGAATCAAATTCGGATCTTCCTCTTCTTCGATCACTACCAGCAAGTCGCCATTGATTCCGCCACGCCGAGCAGCGTTTCCCCTGCCCTGCATCGACAATTGCATACCTTCGGCCACACCTGCAGGAATTTTTATGGTAATAATTTCTTCGTCACTCACGATGCCTTCTCCATTGCAATGCGGACATTTTTTAGTGATGGTTTTGCCCTCTCCGTTGCATGTCGGACAAGTAGTAGTAGTCTGCATCTGACCGAGGATAGTGTTCGTGACACGGGTAACTACTCCCGATCCATGACAGGTAGAACAAGTACTCGTCGAATTCCCGTTTTCCGAACCGTTTCCATTGCAATGCGAACAGGCGACATATTTTTTTACCTTGATTTTTTTCTCGACACCGGTGAGCACTTCTTTCAGATTAACTTTTACTTTCACGCGCAAATCCGAACCACGATTGGTTCGACGACCGGCACGTTGACTTCCGAAACCGCCAAATCCGCCAAACCCACCGAAATGGCCTCCAAAAATATCGCCAAATTGCGAGAAAATATCGTCCATTGACATTCCTCCGCCAAATCCGCCTCCGGCTGCGCCGCCCACACCGGCATGTCCAAACTGATCGTAACGCGCTCGTTTGTTGGCATCGCCCAATACTTCATAGGCCTCAGCAGCTTCTTTAAATTTTTCTTCGGCATCCTTATCCCCCGGATTTTTGTCCGGGTGATATTCGATAGCTTTTTTGCGATATGCTTTTTTTATCTCTTCTGCCGTGGCATTTCTCGAAATACCCAACACTTCGTAGTAATCTCTCTTTTGTGCCATGCCCCGTTACTCTCCAACAATTACTTTCGGGAAACGAATTACTTTATCATTCAATGAATATCCTTTTTGAATACAATCTACAACTTTCCCTTTTTGCGATTCATCGGCAACAGGTACTGTCGTCACTGCTTCAAATTTGTCGGGATCAAATGGCAGGCCTACGGACTCAATCTCTCGAACACCATGTTGTCCAAGAAACGCAACAAATTTTTGATATATCAAATCAATGCCTTCCAAAATGGAATCTTTTTCTTCTGCCTCATGCAGTGCTTTCAAGGCACGTTCAAAATCGTCAACCAAGGGAATGATGTCCGACAAAACACGCTCGCCTCCACTTCGAATGATATCCGCTTTCTCTTTCATCGTGCGTTTGCGATAATTGTCGAAGTCGGCATGCAATCGCAAATAACTATCGTTTAAATCATCATATTGCTGCTGCATTTGACTGATTTGATTTTCCTGGTCGTCATCAGCAGGTTTCGCATCTGTCAAATTGTCCGTTTCTTCAGTCGCAATCACGCCTTCCTTGTCAATGGTTTCATTTTTTTCAGGAGCATTTGTCGTTCGTTTTTCGTTTTCGTTATACTTTTCGTCCCTTTGTTTCATACCTGTTTTACAATATTATTTTATGAAATATGTACATAAAAAACTACCATTAGTTGTCAAACCTCATGGTGTACACATCTATCCTCATGCAAATAGCTTGCCAAAATCTATGCCCTCATCCTTTTGATAGGTCAGAGAAAAAACTCGCACCATTCGTCAAATTTTTCTACTTGTTCTCTGCCGTGTTTCAAAAGACTTTGCCGAATCTTTTGAAGAGATTTTTCTTTACCCAGACTCGATTTGGAGTAAAATTTGTCGGCAAAACAAATGATTTTCTCTTCCAGGCTTACGGGTTGCATATCTCGATGGGGGATTGGCAATTTTCGATCTATGATGGTTTGCAAACTTAAGCCGGTGCCGGTGTGTCGTTCGCAAACAAGGCCATGACGGGGATACCCTTCGTTGGTGAGGATCTCGCGCCCCAGATAACCGTGACAAATATAAGGATACTGTCCCTGACAAGCAATGTGCGGAGCGTGAGTCATGAATATGCCAATATCATGAAGCATCGCTGCTTCTTCGAGGAAACGTACATCTACGGCTAATTCGGGATGGTTATGAGCAATGGAAAGAGCTTTTCGAGTTACATCGGTAACATGCGATATATAGATATCGTATAATTTTGTCCCTTTCTTATAATATTTGTCTATAATCGACTGATAATTCATCGTTGATTGATTACGCAGATAGTTGCTCTATTTCGTTGTGATCTGATCTGTGCTTTCCGAAAAAATACTATAGCGGAATGACATATTTTTTCAGTGACTCGTCTAATAATGACGATGGGACAACCGATTTTACCTCATCGGAAATGATTCCCAACAAGCGTCTTCGTAAAAATTCTTTTCGAGTCACAAGACTTATTTCTCGGACGGGGGTAGAGTTTCTAAAAGAGCGAACGTTTTTCTTTTGCAGTTCGCTCAAACTGTCGAGTGCCATTTCCGGAATAACCGTTAGCCCATCTGTAGCATCCACAATATTTATAAGTGTATCTATGCTTCCTGCTTCGTACGAAAAAATAGAGTTCTGATTTTTCTTTTTTTTAAGATTACACAAATGAAGTATTTGTGTTCTAAAACAGTGAACTTCATCAAGCAGCCAAAGTTTTGTCGAATTCAAATCGCTTTCGTCCAACACATTTTTCGCATACAAAGCCGTTTCCTTGGGTGATACATAAGCAAAGAATTTTTCGTAATAAAGCGGATATTCCGCAATGTGTTCGTCTTTGAGTGGAGTGGCCAAAATACCGCCGTCGAGTGTGCCATTCATCAACCCCTTTATGATGTTATCGGTGGTAAGTTCGTTGATGGCGATTCTGATCTCGGTATGGTTATGCTGATGGACTTGCATCAGTTTGGGCAACAGATAAGGCGATATAGTGGGAATGATTCCCAACCGGAAAGTTCCTTTCACAATGCCTTTTTCTTCCTGTATGATTTCCTTAATCTGATAAACCTGTGCCACGGCAACTCTGGCCTGGTCAATAATTCGAGAGCCGATTTCGGTAGGTTGTACGGGGAGTTGCGTTCGGTCGAATATTTTTACACCCAATTCGTCCTCCAGCTTCTGTATCATCATACTCAACGTGGGTTGGGTGACAAACGAAGCTTCGGCAGCTTTAGAAAAATGGCGATAATCGTCCACTGCGATAATATATTCAAGTTGTTGTAGATTCATATAATATTCCAAAAGAGATTACGTAAAAATCAATAACCCGGAATCGTGAGATTACGGGTCATTGTTTATAATTCGAAAAGTATTTCATAAACTGTACACGTTCATACAATGTGGGATCGGGAACGTTCGAAAAACTTAGTTTTCCCCTGAAATCGTCTATGGTTGTATAGTTGTGCTGTTCCATCCATTCTTCGAGGCAGGTGATTATGTTGCCAACCGAATCGAGGCCTTGCTCATAAAGCATACTGCAGAGTTGAATTGCACTTGCTCCGGCAAGGATTCCTTTCACAACATCTTCCCACGAATGTACACCATATGAACAGGCTATATCTACATTCGGAACTTTGCCCGAAACGATGGCCGTCCACCTTAATGTATCGCTAAAATCTGACGGATGACTAAAAACAGGACCTGAGACGATTTCCATACTTTCGATATCGATATCGAGCTGATACAAGCGATTAAATAACACTATTCCGTTGACTCCAAGAGATTTAAGCTTCGAAACCAACCCCGGCAAATTGGTCATGTTTTTTGCCAATTTGACAACAATGGGAATACGAATCGTTTTTTTTAGATCGCGAACGATACTGACATACGTGTTTTCGAGATAATTACTGTCAAAGTCGCTGGCATTCAGCATTACCACATTTAATTCGAGGGCGTCGGCTCCGGCATTTTCGATGCTTTTAGCGAAATCCGTCCATTGGTCTTGTTTGTAACAGTTGATACTGGCTACGATCGGAATCTTGCATTCCTCCTTCGCCGAACGAATTAAGTCGAGATATTTTTCAACATGATTCATCTTGACGTAGGTATTGATATAATCGACTGCCTCAGGATAATCTGAAATGGATGCCAGTTTTTCGGAATGACTCTCAATTTGTTCTTCGAAGAGCGATTTCAGCACAATAGCTCCGACCCCGGCCTGTTCCATTTCTTTTATTTTAGATAAACTGTTCGTTAATCCGCTACTTCCGGCTATAAGCGGATTTCGCAGACTAAGGCCTGCAAATCTGGTTTCTAAATTGGCCATTTTAATAGATGTTTTGTGGTTTAAACGATGAAACAAATATACAATTTTTATCGATAAGGATAATCAATAGATAGGTTATATCGAAAATTTTTATCTTTTCCCAAAAATCATCGTACCCACTCGAATCATGGTACTCCCCTCTTCCACAGCAATGGGATAATCGTCAGACATTCCCATAGAAATTTCGCTGAATGCCGGCTCATCGGCAAAATATTTCCGCTTCCATTCATCGAAAAGCGATTTCAACAGGCGAAACTCGCTTCGAATTTGTTCGGCATCGTCCGTTAAGGTAGCCATACCCATCACGCCCGAGAGTTGAACATGCGGATAATTTCTCCATCTGCCTCCGGCAAGGAAATCGGTGCACTCTTGTGGTGCAAATCCCGATTTTGTGGTTTCGCGCGCAATATGTACTTGCAAAAGGCAGGGTATGATACGATTATTTTCAACGGCACGCTTGTCGATTTCCGACATCAACGATTCGCTGTCGAGACTGTGAATCAGCCGGATGAACGGTGCTATAAATTTCACCTTGTTCCGCTGCAAAGTGCCGATGAAGTGCCATTCGATATCGTCGGGCAAAACTGCCTGCTTGGCGACAAGTTCCTGTACTCGACTTTCGCCAAAAATTCGCTGCCCGTCATCGTAAGCTTCGCGAATTTGTTCGACGGGGTGAAATTTTGAAACTGCCACGATTTTCACATTTTCGGGCACCGATCGTCGCAGCAATTCGATATTCTCTCTAACGCTCATTCTTCTTTCTCCTTATGAGGCTCGACCGAATAGGGGAAAACGTCCATAATTGCGGTTTCGGCAACAGACGCAAACTCATAATCGATCATGGTTTTCTTCATTTCGGTTTCCACAATATCAACCGCCTCTTTCAATGTGGAGGCTTGCACCAACATATTTACGGCAGTTTTCTTTTCGCTTCCGCTTTTCTCGTCCAACGTGAGGAAATATAATTTTGTTTTGAAATAGCGATCGCCCTCAGCATTGAAAAAAGTTTCGGCATATTTCACCCGTTTGATGTCGGCTATCGTAAATTCTCCCGAAATATACGGTTTTATTTCTTCGATGATTCTTCCTTCGGCTTCAGTAAACGATAAGGCATCTACCAAATAAGGTTCGGTAACCGTTTTTTGCATCCCTGTTTCCAGCATTTTGTCGTATCGCACTTTACACTCAAACCAATTATACATAATGAATGAATTTTTTTATTTTCTAATTTTTAAACAAAAATCAAACAAAGGTACAAAATAACTCGATTTTAGTAGGTTGAAAAAATTGCGTTGTTTCAAAAAAATGTATTTTTGCGAATGGTTTTAGGTGAAATCATCTATTATTCAAGCAGCAACAAAAAAATCATGATAGGAACAATCGTAAATACGGCTGCAGTTGCCGTCGGCGGAATCATCGGAATACTCTTGAAAAAGAAAATGCCCGAAAGAGTTACTTCAATTTATTTTCAGGCAATCGGCCTTTTCACAATGGCAATCGGTATGTCGATGGCCGTCAAAATGGAACATATCCTTATCGTGGTAGCAAGCCTTGCTCTTGGCTCGTTGTTGGGCGAATGGATGAACATCGAAAACTGGGTCAATACACTGGGAGAAAATTTCAAGCAGCGATTTCGCATCGGAAGCGAACAATTTTCTGAAGGACTGACAACTGCTTTTTTGCTTTTTTGTGTCGGATCGATGACTATTTTGGGCACCATTCAGGAAGGCACGGGAGGATCGCCTGACTTGCTTTATACCAAATCGCTCATGGATTTTTTTTCGTCCATGCTGCTGGCTTCGGCTTTTGGAGTTTCTGTTGCATTGTCGGCCATTCTGCTTTTCATTTTTCAGGCATCGCTTACGTTGATAGCTATGTTTGCAGGATCATTCTTCACTCCCGGAATCATTCTCGAGCTTACAAGTGTTGGTGGAATTTTGTTGGTTGGATTGGGCCTAAATATTCTGCATATTAGCAATCTTCGAGTTATGAATATGCTCCCTGCACTGGTTGTGGTGGTCATCATGCTCGTAATTTTCGCATGACACATCAATGCTTCCTCATATTTGCTGATGTTTATCGGTAAGTAGCTGACCATATTATACACAAATGAAGCAAAAAAACGATAAATTGGGATTATGGCTGTTGGTGTTTGTGGGTATCGGATCGATGATCGGTTCGGGAATTTTTAATTCGCCCAAGGACTTAATTCATGTGGCCAATCCTCAATCGGCTCTCATCGCCTGGATCATTGGAGGATTGGGAGCTTTGATGCTCGCTTTTGTTTTCATTTTTCTGGCAAACCGAAAACCAAATCTCACAAGCGGAATTTACGAATATGCCAAAGATGGATTCGGCGATTATATGGGATTTAATGCAGCTTGGGGCTATTGGTCGTTAGGCTGGTTGGGAAATGTGAGCTATCTGGTACTGTTTTTCAAAACGCTGAACGATTTATTGGGCGATAAAGCGCTTTCGCCCATGATATGTTTTTGGGCGGGCTCCGCAATTCTATGGATTTATTACTTCATAATAAAGGCAGGCATCAAAGAAGGAGCTATTACAAATTTTATCGTTACCGTTGCCAAGCTTATCCCGATCGTACTTGCTATTGTGGCCGGAATTGGATTGCTGAATCCCGAAATATTTCATGTTGCAGATTGGCAACATACATTAGCCTCGACCGGTCAAAAAACCGATGTCGTTTCTCAAATCGGAGATGCAATGGCTATTATTTTGTGGTGCTTCGTGGGAGTGGAATCGGCCTCTGTCCTCTCCGGAAGAGCTGCCGATCAAAAAACGGTTCAACAGGCAACTCTCATTTCCGTATTAACAGTTCTCGCCATTTATGTTTTACTCACAGTCATATCCATGTCTGCCATTCCGGCAAAAGAGCTGCATGCTTCGCCTACGCCAATGGCTTTGCTTCTCGAAAAAACTTCGATCGGGCAAACCGGTGCTGTCATCGTTAAATTAGGAATCATGCTTTCGGTATTGGGTGCCGGCTTATCCTGGACATTGCTTTCGGTGGAAACGATGTATGCCGCAGCGCGTGACGGCGTAATGCCCAAAATACTGGCTAAGGAAAATCGAAAAAAAACGCCAACTAGCGCTTTGCTGCTAACGCAACTTTTTACTCAATTTTTTTTGTTGGCTATTCTGTCTCCCAATATGAACAACACCTATCTGGCAGCTATCACTGTCGGCACCAGCCTTGTGTTGATTCCATATTTTTTATCTTCACTATATGCAGTAAAGATTTCATGGCACGATAAAATAACGGGACGAAATTTCCGTTTCTTCACCATCTCCGTGCTTGGTACGATATATTCGATTTACGTAATTGTTTCAGTCGGATTAAGATACCTTATCTTCACGGTTCTTTTCTATGCCGTCGGAATTATTCTGTTTATCAAAGCAAAAAAAGAAAAAAACGAATCGATCAAAGGATGGGAGAAAATCGTAATGGTATTTTTGTGCGTCATAGCTGCAATGCTCATTTACTTGCTCTTATCGAGAAAAATCGATTTATAAATGCCAACAAGTTCAAACCTATCAAAATGAAAAAGATCTTTCAAAAATCCTCAAATTTCATTCCCTGCTTTTGATGATTTTTCTCTCCGTTGCGATGGAGGAATAGAATTTTACAAAAAGGCCAAAAATAGAAATTCTGACTTCAGAATTTATTTTCGAGCATACTCCTTTTGCCGACGGCTTTGCCAACGATACGCTGCAATACCCTTGCCGGAATCCGGTTCTTTATAAAAAAGCAAATGACAATATTGTTTTGTTCTATAAAATCGGACCAACCCGCCGCGAATGGTGGGGAATGTATAACATTTCGTTCGATAACGGCAAAAAGCCGGTCGAATCCGGTTAAATTGCCGGACGGAATGCTCGGTCCGATCAAAAATAAAAATGAATTTCGGCAAGATAGCGCCACCATCCAAATCATTTTGCGAACATAAACCCGTTTATTTCGTTATATCGTACGAAAAAAATGAACATTTCTCAAAATTCAGTATATGAAAAATGCATTGCTTATTATTGATGTTCAAAACGATTTTTGTCCCGGTGGATCACTGGCCGTCAACGATGGCGACAAAATCGTTCCGATAATCAATCAAATCGAAGATAAATTCGATTTCGTCATTTCGTCGCAAGACTGGCATCCGGCCGCAACAGTTCATTTCGAAAAATGGCCTCCACACTGCATTGCCGGGACCTTCGGTGCCGACTTTCATCCCAATCTGATTACCGATAAAATCGATTTAAAATTATTAAAAGGTACCGGAAACAAAGATGACGGATATTCGGCTTTTGAAGCAACCAATGTTTCGCTGATCGATTATCTGCGCAAAAACCAAATAAAGGATCTATACGTTTGCGGTCTGGCAACGGATTATTGTGTGAAAGCAACCGTTTTGGATGCTATTGAAAACGGATTTCATACCTATGTCATCACCGACGCCGTAGCGGCTGTAAATGTCGAGAAGGGCGACGATAGAAAGGCGTTGAATGAAATGTACCTCAAAGGATGCACCCTAATAAAATCTGAAGAAATCTGATTCAGCCCTTGAAGATAAAATATACGGCAACAATCAGGAAAAAGAATCCGACCAGATGATTCGGTTTAATATGCGAATGAAATGCTACAACCGAAAATAGGGTGAAAACCACGAGTGTGATCACCTCTTGAAGTACCTTGAGTTGCACAAGCGAGAAGGGACCACCATTCCCGATAAATCCGATTCTGTTGGCAGGAACCTGACAGCAATATTCAAAAAATGCAATGCTCCAACTGAACACAATGATGCCAAATAACGAAAATTTGTTGAACCACGCATATTGCGTCAGTTTCAGATGTCCATACCACGCAAAAGTCATAAACAGGTTTGAACAAACGAGTAATCCGATAGTAACCAATGCTTTCATAGAACAAAAATATTGTAAGTTTTTTTGAAACAAAATTACGGATAAAATACCGGTGAAGCGTAAAACAGGCCATATCCGTCTGCTTTGCGCTCCACCGTTATCTATTTCAATTCTTTTGATTTTTTCTAATCGCGTCCAAACGAAATATCTCGATTTGGAATAGCCCCGATTCCGGGCAAATCGGTTGCAATGATTTTCCCGTTTTGTAATGTAGCCCCGTTGTAGCAATCGTTAGAAATGAGCAGCGCTCCGTCCAGATCGGCAAAATCGAGTCCCGACGAAAGTTGTGCAGCCGCCGAAATAGCACACGATGTTTCGGTCATGCACCCAATCATCACCTTCATGCCCAAAGCTTTCGCCAGATTTCGCATTTTCCATGCTTCATGCATGCCGGTACATTTCATCAGCTTGATGTTGATACCGGAAAAAACACCTTTCGTCCGTTCCACATCGGCTAATCGCTGCACCGATTCGTCGGCAAAAATCGGAAGAGGACTATGCCGGGTCAACCAGGCTATATTATCGAAATCGGTCTTGGACATAGGCTGTTCGACCATCACCACGCCATGTTCCTTGAGCCAAAAAATCATATCAAGCGCCTGTTCGCGATCTTTCCACCCCTGATTGGCATCCACCGACAAAGGCAAATCCGTTACCGATCGAATGGCCTCGATCATTCGCTTATCGTCGGGCCCTCCCACCTTCACTTTCAGAATGTGAAAACGGCCAATCGCTTCGCGCGTTTTTTCGCGAACGACTTCGTCTGTGTCAATACCTATCGTAAAGGTTGTATCGGGAACATCCGCTTTATTGAGGCCATACATTTTGTACCACGAAGCGCCGATAATTTTTCCGACCAAATCGTGTAAAGCAATATCCACCGAAGCTTTGGCTGCCGTATTTTTCTCGGCAATTCCATCCACGTATTCAAGAATTTCCTCGATATGTGTCGGATCGTTAAACGCAGAAAAGTCTATTTTTTTCAGAAAATCGATCACCGACGCCTGTGTTTCGCCCAAATATTGAGGGAGGGATGCTTCGCCATAGCCTTCCAACCCTTCATATTCGATTTTGGTAAGTACAACCGGAGTAGTCGTACGCGAATAGCCCGAAATGGTGAAGGTATGATTGAGTTGCAGGTTGTAGGGAGTCCAAGATAATTTCATTTTGTTTGATGAATGACGTTTGTTGCCCGGAAATGCAAACGAAGTCTTCGGAACGGCGAGCGTTGCTACCACAAGAGCCGAATTTCTGAGAAATTGACGTCTGTTTTGCATCTATCTTGTTTTATCGATAAAATTCGTTGTGTAAAATTTCTTCAACACCTTCGGTGTTAATCTCGCCCAAAATACGTTTCGTGCGAAGATAACGATTGGTGTTGTATGCGTCGTATAGTGGATCATTCGGATCGAAACTACTGATATGAACATAGTCGGAAGCATGAATAAACCGGTTGTTGCCGATGTATATTCCCACATGAACCACACTTTCCGTCGGATTTTGTTCGTCACCGCGTCTGCCAAAAAAGACCAAATCGCCCGGTTCGGTTTTCGAAAAATCTCCGTCTGTATCCACAAGTTTTCCGCATCGTGCTTGCTGTGAGGCATCGCGAGCAAGAATGATTCCATGCATGAAATAAACCGATTTGACGAAGCCACTGCAATCAACGCTTTTGGCTGAGGTTCCTCCCCAAAGATATGGCACTCCGGCAAATTTTCGGGCAGTGGCAACAATGCTTTCACCCGTCAACCGAATATTTTCGAGCCAATCCGGCACGGGAAGGACATCCGTTGCTGCGACCCATGCCTTCCTTCCGTCAGGATAAGAAACAGGATAGAAATCCGATCGCTTTTCGGTGAAAACGAGCATATCGCCGGCTACTAAATCCGAAACCAGTTGTGAATCGACATCAGGATTCTCATGCGATTGCGTTGCCATCGCAGTAACAATCAACTTTGGCAAGGAAAAGTATTTACGGTGAGCTGCATCGTCCATCGGTTGTATCGATCCGTTTATCCATCCGATGTATAAATCGGGTGTCTGAATCAATTTCCAATCGCCTTTTGCATCAAAAATCCTTACGGGTGTCCCGAGCAAAGTCTGACTCACTATCTCGGCTGCATGCGATGGTTGAGCCCGCATTGTCCCAACCGAATTATAAACAACTCCCCAAACTTCATTTCCCAATTTTTCCCGATCGGGAAGCAACCGAACGGCGAATTTCAGTTGTGGAAAACGTTCCGAAATACCTGATCTCAGTTCATTGTAAGCAAGATCATTCGATATTACTCCCTCTAAAAAGATTTGGCCTTCACGTTCTGACAAGTTGATACGATAAATCTGCGTTCGAGAGTCAACGATATACTGTTTCTCTATCGAGTCAATCAACGCCTGTATGTCTTTATTTTGAGCCACTGAAAGAGATAAAAATAGTTGGATAAACAACAACAAAACAAAATATTTCCGCATGATAATCATAGTGCCGTCAAGAAATATTCCGAAAGTTACAATATTTTTCGATACAAACGTGTATTCGGGACGATTGCAGCCTCAATTTATGCAGGAAGTCTTCATTGGCTCTATGTGAAATCGTGCGGGGAGATAAAAATCGAGGTTCACTCATGAATTACGCATATCCGGCTTATTACTAAAATTCCGTTCTTCCTTTTCCATTCCCATATCAATAAATCCGTACCTGCCATCTGATTTCAAATCGCTCAAGGAATGCTCTTTGAGTGTTGATAATTACCCTTTAGGGAAGGAGGTGTTGTGTGATGGCTGCAACTTTTAAAAAGTTAGCGGACAACTTTGTTTACTACTGCAAAGCTTCAGCTCGTTCTGATTCGGCCATTATCCATGTAAATACTTTTTACGGACGGAGCCTCAATCGATTACCGAACGAAGAGTTAACACCCTTGCCATTCGCTAACACTTCTTTCCGACTCGGCGTGTACCGGAACTTGCATCTTACCGTTAGTAATGTAGCCCGGCACACCAAAAAAGCGAGCCCTTCATTTGGAGAGCTCGCTTAAATATGAAATAATCGTCTGCTTATGCACTATTATTGATTATCCGCTTTAGGTGGACGCGGAAGCAGTACTTTGTGAGACAATTTGAATTTTCCCGTACGAGGATCAATATCCATTAATTTCACACTGATTGTATCGCCTTCCTTGATGCCGGTATCTTCAACTTTTTCGAAGCGTTTCCAATCGATTTCAGAAATATGTAGCAATCCGTCCTTTCCGGGAAGAAATTCGCAGAACAATCCGTAAGGCATAACCGAACGTACTGTAGCTTGATATACTTCACCCACCTCGGGTACTGCAACAATCCCTTTAATCTTGCGCATAGCGGCATCAATAGACTCCTTGTTAGAAGCCGAAACTTCTACACGCCCTTTGCCATCTACTTCTTCGATAGCGATCACTGCTCCGGTCTCTTCCTGAATTCCTTGAATGATTTTTCCTCCGGGACCAATCACAGCTCCTATGAAATCTTTTGGGATAATAATCACTTCAATTCGCGGAGCATGAGGCTTGAGATCTGTGCGAGGCTCTGATATACACTCCATCATTTTGCTCATGATATGTTCGCGTCCGGCTTTTGCCTGAGCCAATGCTTTTTCAAGAATCTCATACGAGAGTCCGTCAACCTTGATATCCATTTGTGTAGCAGTAATACCGTCTTTGGTTCCGCACACCTTGAAATCCATATCGCCCAAGTGGTCTTCGTCGCCGAGAATATCCGAAAGAATTGCATAATTTTGTCCCTTGTTTTCGGAGATAAGTCCCATAGCAATACCGGCAACAGGTTTTTTTATTGCTACGCCCGCATCCATTAAAGCAAGTGTTCCGGCACAAACGGTAGCCATCGACGATGACCCGTTGGATTCAAGAATATCCGAAACCACGCGAACAACGTAGGGATAATCTTTCGGAATCATCCGTTTGAGTGCCCGATGAGCCAAATTTCCGTGTCCAATTTCACGACGTCCTGTCGCACGCCAGGGGCGAGCTTCTCCTGTAGAAAAAGGCGGAAAATTATAATGAAGCAGAAAACGATCTGTCCCCTGCATCAACACTTCGTCGATAATTTTCTCGTCAAGTTTTGTGCCCAGCGTTACGGTTGTGAGCGATTGTGTTTCGCCACGGGTGAAAATTGCTGAACCATGAGGACCGGGCAAATAGTCAACCTCACACCAGATCGGACGTATCTCGGTAGTTGTCCGTCCATCCAGACGTTTTCCCTCATCAAGTATACAGCGGCGCATAGCCTCTTTCTCGACTTCGTGGTAATAGCGGGCTACCAAAGGAACTTTTTCTTCACGTTGTTCCTCAGGAATAGTTTCCAAAAATTCCTGCTGAATCGCCTCGAAAGCCTCAGTACGTTGGTGTTTGTTGGGATTTTGCGATTTAGCAATGTCGTACGCTTTCCGATAACAGGCATCCCATACAGCTTTGCGAAGCTCATCGTCATTCACTTCGTGTGAATAGGTCCTTTTTACAGTTTTACCCACCATTTCCGTGAGTTCTATTTGCGCCTGACACTGTTTTTTGATTTCTTCGTGAGCAAATTTGATAGCATCCAACATTTCCGCCTCCGATACTTCGTTCATTTCTCCTTCCACCATCATAATGTTGTCGATGGTTGCACCAACCATGATGTCGATATCGGCATTTTCAAGTTGCTTGAATGTAGGGTTAATTACAAATTTTCCGTCGATGCGTGCTACACGAACTTCAGAAATGGGCCCGTTAAAGGGAATGTCCGAAACAGCAATGGCTGCAGAGGCGGCCAGTCCTGCCAATGCGTCAGGCATATCCTGTCCATCGGCCGAATAGAGAATAACATTAACAAATACGTCGGCATGGTAATCATCCGGGAATAAAGGTCTCAGAGCACGATCGACCAAGCGACTGACAAGAATTTCCGAATCGGAAGGTCTTCCTTCTCGTTTCAAAAAACCGCCAGGATAGCGCCCAAAAGATGCGAATTTTTCTCTGTATTCAACTTGCAGAGGCATAAAGTCAGTTCCGGGGGTGGCATCTTTGGCAGCACAAACAGTTGCCAATAATACCGTATTGCCCATTCGCAAGGTTACGGCGCCATCGGCTTGTTTGGCCAGTTTCCCCGTTTCGAGAGTAATCGTACGTCCGTCTGACAGTTCGATTCTCTTAACAATTGGATTCGTCATAAAAATTTTTGATTGTTTTTTCTACATCTAATAAAAATCGCACAAAGTTAGCATAAAGTTTTTATTCCTGTGTAAGACAACGAAATAAAATATCAAAATTGTTGTTCAAAACAACCATGTTGCGTAACTATTCTATTTTTGAGAAGTTTGTTTTTCGTGGTCAAGAAAAAATCGTTAAATTTGTGCTGTCAATCAAAAACTATAAATCATTTTCAATTTATTTATGAAGAGAAATGCATTATATGCTTTTATTCTGATTTGTCTTGCGATCATTTTTGTCTCCGGTTGCCAATCGGGAGGGAAAACTTTCAGAATAAAAGGAGAATTGTCTTCGGCAAAAGCCGGTGACACCATTTATCTCGAACATCGGGGATTGGCCGGTACCGAACGGCTTGATTCTGCCAAAATCAACAAGAATGGATCATTTAAGTTTACCGTTAAGGCGCCCGAAAATCCCGAATTTTATCAATTACGATTGGGTCATCAATTAGCTCCTTTCGCAGTCGATTCGGTTGAAACATTAGTGATAAAAGCAAATGCATCCGATTTGTATGGCACACTCAGCATTGAGAATTCACCCGTGAACGATCAATTGAAACAAATCGACCAACAATATAATGCTACGGCCGCGAAAATAAGAGAATTGATGAAACAGCATCAAACCAAAATAATCGATGATGTTACTTACGTCAATCTGCTTGATTCGGCTCTGAATGAATATAAAACGTTTGCCACAAAAGTGATTTTGGGTAATCCGGCAAGCGCAGCAGCTTATTATGCTCTTTTTCAGAAAGTGGATGATTATCTGATCTTTGATCCCTATGATAAGAAGGACTATGCTATGTTTGGGGCAGTGGCTACTTCGTGGAAACAGTATTATCCCGAATCGGCGCGCACCGAGCATCTTTATAACTTTACGATGAATGCACTCCGAGCACGCCGACAAGAGGAAGAACGTCGAAAAATACTGGAAAATGTCCCGATAAAAACCGAATCGTCTCTTCCTGACATCGTTTTACCTGATGTAAATGGTAACAAGATTGCTCTTTCATCATTAAAGAACAAAGTAGTAGTTATAGATTTCACTGTATATAATTCGGATTTCTCTCCAAAACACAACATCGATTTAAATACGATTTATTCGAAGTACAAGAGTCGTGGATTGGAGATATATCAAATTTCTTTTGATTCGGACGAACACTTTTGGAAAAATGCATCGCTCAGCATACCATGGATCGCCGTACATGATTCTCAATCGGTATATTCTCAATTGCTTTCGATGTATAATGTACGAAATCTGCCTACTTCATTCATTCTCAATCGCGAAGGAAGCATCGTTGCTCGGGTGGAAGATATTACCAAACTCGAAAGCGAATTAAACAAAGTGCTGTAAAATATATCGATAAAATTTTTTGTTAGGCAAAAAAAATCGTATCTTTGCCCAACATACAATATGAAAGCAAAGGAGTTCCGGTCTTTTACGAGGATAGGCCGGAATTCTTTTTCTTTCATTTTTACGAACAAAAAAGAATATTATTAACGAACAAAAAAAGGAGACTTTACTATGGCCGTTACTTATATGACCGAAGAAGGGTTTCGGAAATTAAAGGAAGAATTGACTTACATGGAATCTGTGCAACGTCCCGAAATATCGCGACAAATAGCCGAAGCTCGCGACAAGGGTGATCTTTCGGAAAATGCCGAATATGACGCTGCAAAGGAGGCTCAAGGAATGCTCGAAGCTAAAATAGCCCAACTCAAAGGGTTGATTGCTTCAGCTCGTCTCATCGATGAAGATTCTATAGGAACAGATTTTGTACAAATCATGAATAAGGTTACTATCCGAAATCTAAAAACGAAAAAGGATATGACCTATACTCTCGTTTCTGAAAGCGAAGCCGATCTAAAAAACGGCAAAATAGCCGTCAATACGCCGATTGCACAAGGTTTGCTTGGCAAAAAAGTGGGCGACGTGGTCGAAATACAAGTACCTTCCGGGATGTTGACATTCGAAATATTGGAAATCTCAATCTAAACAATGCAGCAAGTCATGGCAACCATTTTTACCAAAATTATCGAAGGAGAAATTCCTTGTTATAAAATTGCAGAAGATGAAAGGTTTTTCGCATTTCTCGATATCAATCCGATGTCGAAAGGGCATACGCTAGTCGTTCCAAAACAAGAAACTGACTATATATTCGATCTCGATGATACAACATTGAGCGAGATGATTATTTTTGCAAAAAAAATAGCTAAGGCCGTCGAAAATGCTGTTCCCTGCAAACGCGTGGGGTTGATGGTGATCGGACTCGAAGTACCCCATGCCCACATTCATCTAATTCCTATTGAAAAAGAAGGCGATATGAACCTGGCAAATCCACGCGTGAAACTGACATCTCAGGAATTTGAAGAAATAGCCATGAATATTCGCAATAAGTTATGGAAAAAAGAAAGAGATTAGTTACAATAGATACCCGCCCCTAAATTGGTTTGAGAGAAGCAAATTTGCAGATAAACCAATTTAGGGGCTTTTTTATCGGAAAAAAATAAAGATAAATAAATTTCTAAAAACCTTTATTCACCAAAAAATGTTTTACACTATAGTATAACTATCTTTACATTTATATTTGTCCGACGATCTGATTACGAAAAATATGAAGAAAATTAACACCAAAATAATAAGCAGTCGACAAATCAAGGTTCGAAAGGCTCAACTCCAAGAAGAAATTCGAAATTTCGATACCAGCATATTCATAGATTTGGGCGAATTGGCAATCTTCACGGGTAAAGTAATCAAACAGTTCTTCAAACCTCCTTTCGAACATAAGGAAATAATCAAACAAGGGTTTCTGCTCGGTAACAAATCCCTTTCGCTTGTCAGTGTAACTGGATTTATTATGGGCTTGGTACTCACTATGCAAATGAATCCCATTCTCACGGATTTTGGAGCTCAAACGTTGTTGCCCGGAGTCATCGCCATCGCAATGATACGAGAGTTGGGTCCTGTAATAACCGGCCTTATCTGTGCCGGAAAAATAAGTTCGGGCATCGGGGCCGAAATTGCAGCTATGACCGTCACCGAGCAGATAGACGCAATGGAAGTGTCCGGAACCCGACCATTGGGATTTGTCGTATCCACTCGAGTGCTGGCCTCCACCATTGTAGTTCCTATATTGGTAATCTTTGCCGATGCTTTTAGTTTTTTGGGAGCTTATCTGGCTATCAACATTTTTTCCGACATGAGTAGCACTTTATTTATAAACAATGCATTTGGCATGCTAAGTTTCAAAGATCTTATTCCGGCCACCGTTAAAACTTTCTTTTTTGGCTTCTTTATAGGTCTCATCGGTTGCTATAAGGGCTACAATGCCAAACTCGGTACCGAATCTGTCGGATACGCAGCAAACTCGGCCGTGGTTGCTTCATCACTCACAGTTTTCGTGATCGATCTCATTTTTGTTTTGATTATCAATATTTTGTAGAGTATGCGCATGGAAAAGGAAGAAGTGATCGTCGTAAAAAATTTGTATAAATCTTTTCTTGATAAAGTTATTCTTAACGGAATTGATTTAAAGCTCCATCGTGGCGAGAATTTGGGAATTATGGGGAAATCGGGTATCGGAAAATCGGTTTTGGCTAAATGTATTGTTAGGTTGATTGAACCCGATTCGGGAGAAATAAATGTGTTGGGAAAAGATGTTCTTGCCTGCAACGATACAGAGCTCGACGACATTCGAAAAAAAGTGGGTTATCTGTTTCAGGGAGGAGCATTGTATGATTCGATGAGCGTACGCGAAAATCTGCTTTTCCCCATACGCCGAACTCAGTTTGTAGATAAAAAGCACGACTCGCAAGAGTTAGTAGAACGATCGCTTGCAAGTGTGGGGCTGCTCGACGTGATAGACAAGATGCCTTCGGAACTCTCAGGCGGAATGCGTAAAAGAGTTGCTTTGGCACGCACACTGATTCTTCGCCCCGAAATCATTCTGTATGATGAACCTACGACCGGCCTCGATGCTGTAACTTCCGGCGAAATTAGCGAATTGATAATCAAAATTCGTGAGGAGTATAACACTGCCTCCATCATTATTACTCATGACGTGAAATGTGCAAAAATTGCTACCGACCGCATAAGCATAATGGAAAACGGCGTTTTTATGGTCGAAGGAACTTATAACGAATTAGTTCATAGCGACCGGAAAGAGATCAGAGATTATTTTATTTGACGCATGAATAGAAATCAGTAACTAACAACTATAAAAAATAAACTCAATATGAAAAATCAAAGAAGAGCATTACGGTTAGGCATTTTTATCGCCGCAGCTCTCATACTATTCGTGGTAGCAGTGTATTTGATCGGCAGCCAGGAAAATCTGTTTTCATCCAACACCCAAATACGGGCGTCATTCAAAGATATTCGCGGACTGGTTGTGGGGAACAATGTCAGATTTGCCGGCATCAACGTGGGTACGGTTACCGATATCCGTATCGCCTCAGACACTTCTGTGGTGGTCACCCTGTCGGTACGTGATCGTTATACCAAATATATCTATAGAAATTCTACCGTTCAGATTGGACAGGAAGGATTAATGGGCGGTAAAATCGTACTTATTTCTTCCGGCGATCCCAAAACGGGACGAGTGCAAAACGGGGATTTTTTGAGCGTTTCCGAAGGTCTCGATATTCAGGGGATGATTGCACAAGCGCAAATAATGCTCGAAGAAGCTACAGGAACCATTACCAATCTTCGATCAGTAACAGCCAAAATAGACAGTGGAGACGGGGATATTGCCCGTATGCTCAACGACGATTCACTCACCACTCAGCTCAATATCGCCTCTCATAGTGTAAATAAATCTCTCCATCAGGTGAACCAGCTTATAAGTAAAGTCAATAATGGCCAAGGCGATTTGGGTAAATTGGTAAACGAGGATAAACTGACAACTGAAATAAACAACATTTTATCCGATTTAAATTCAACCATTTCTACTGCTGATTCCGTCGTGTATGAATTGCACAAGACCACTTACGCCTTAAATCATGGAGATGGTACCCTTCCGCGATTAATACACGACGAACAAATGGCATCGAATATCGACACGGCTATCACAAAAGTGGACGAAGGTATCGTCGAAATTACAAGAGCCGCCGAAACTGTAGCTAACAGTTGGATTTTCAGACTCTTTTCTAAAAACAAGAAGAAAGACGAAGAAGCAAAAAAGCAACCTGTTCAGCAATTCAGCGTGAGTGCAGGCGATACTGTCATCATAGATAGTACACGATCAGAAGTCAGAAAAAAATATTAGTCCGGAATAAATTCTTTCAGAAGCCAATGTAAGTGGGGTTAGAAAAAACATGAATAAGGTTCGAAAATTTATCCCTGTTAATTTCGAATTTTGAAACCTCAGAACTGCTCAAAGATATGAGTGTGGGGCAAATACTAAAAAAGACATCCCTCGAAATAATTTTTCGAGGGATGAAGAGTTTTGTTTGTTATTGCTTTGAGAGTTTTTTATGCCGGATGGATTGCTTCGGTAGGACAAACTTCTGCGCAAGTTCCACAATCGGTACATACGTCCGGATCAATCACATAAATATCTCCTTCGGAGATAGCGCTCACAGGACATTCGTCGATGCAAGTTCCGCAAGCAATACAATCTTCAGTAATTACGTAAGCCATAGTACAATAAAATGAATTTATAAAAATATATTGATTTTACTTTGAATTTATTGCGCAAAGATACACAGTATTTTTTGAATGGCAATCCTTATTTTCGAGATATAATCAATTAATGATCGAAAAACCGCCTTAATACCATATCTCAATCCGCGGATTCCATGCACACTTTTCCGATCTTTCTTAAAAAACTATTCGTCAATAGGCATGACCATCCGATTCGAGGTCTTGAAGGCTAAGTCGTTTTTTCTCCAAAGCTCTCCAAGCATAAAAAATGTAAGCCAATACAAAAGGAACGAGTAACGAAACAACAGCCATCACACTCAACGTAAATTCGCTTGAGGATGAGTTTTGAATTGTCAGCGAACTTTGCAGATCGTAACTCGATGGATAATAGGCCGTATTGTTAAAACCGGATACCAATAAAAGCATCGTCACGGTAACAACAGTTCCTATCCCTGCAAACCATATTCCCTTGCTGTACTTTGGCTTCAACAATGTTGCAATAATTCCATACAACACCGCTACAACTCCCAAAACAAAGAAGGCCATAATCACCGGCATTTCGATCAAATTATTCAGGTACTTCATCTTTTCCATAGATATAGCTCCTGTAGCCGGATCAACAGCATAACCTTCCGAAACTAATGTCCAGATAAGAAAGATCAAGAAAAAAACGACGAAAGGCAAACCGTTGTATAGAACATACTTCCGGGACCTTTCTTCCAACGCAGGATGATCGAGCCGATTAACTAAGAATAGCGCAGCTAGGGTTCGCGACAAAAATAATACGGCAAGCCCCAACATCCAGTTACGCAGATTAAACAAAGCCTCTAATCCATGTAATGGATTTTGCCATTGACTGATAACCGGACCTGCAGCTCCCAAACCCGCTATGTTACCCTTATTCACACTAAATTCGGAGCCGGTAAAAAATGTAGCTACGGCAACACCAAGTAAAAACGTACCCAAAACACCGTTGATGAATAAAAATACCTGATAGGTTTTCTTTCCAAGAAAATTTCCCGGCTTCGATTGAAACTCATACGAAACAGCTTGCATCGTGAAACAAAACAGCAAGAGCATCCAAACCCAATAGGCTCCTCCAAAACTCGTAGAATAAAATAATGGGAAGGATGCGAAAAATGCACCACCGAAGGTTACCAGAGTTGTGAATGTGTATTCCCATTTTTTGCCTAAAGCATTCACCAGTAATCGTTTTTCATCATCAGTCTTCGAAAGGGAAAACAACATCGATTGTCCTCCTTGCACGAAAAGTAAAAAGACCAGAAGTCCTCCGAGTAGCGAAATAATAAACCACCAGTAATGTTGAAGAAATGAATATGTAATCATAATATTGTCGTTTTAGTTGTTATCGTTATGCTTCAATGTTATTATCGGAATAATCCGGTCCTTTCTTGATTTGCTTGACCATAATCGTAACTTCGGCTATCAGCAGAACCGTAAATAGCAATGCGAACATTGCAAACGTAATTACCACCGAACTTGTTTCTAAACTCGATACAGCTGCATTTACCGGTAGGATGTCCTGGATTGTCCACGGTTGACGACCCACTTCAGCTACTATCCAACCAAACTGGCTGGCCAGATATGCCAACGGCAAACTCCACAATGCAACATATTGAAGCCATTTGGTATTCTGAATTTTGTTTTTATGCTCGAAATACCACACCACGGCAAACATCAGAATGAAATAAAACCCGATGGCAACCATCAAATGAAAAGTATAAAAAGTGAGAGGTACGTTCGGCACCAAATCTTCCGGTTTATCGAGATATCCGTATCCAAAATAAGCGTAATTTTCTTCGAGTGTTTTCTGAAAATTGGCTGCATCGGCATCTCTCCCTTCCTTTTTGGCGATTTGATAATTGGCCAAAGCTTCGATAGCTTTTTGTCCTCGCTCTTTTTTCTCTTCAAAAGAAAGCGGAACTTCTCCACTCTTGGTCGGATAACCTCCTTCAACAATATCTTTGATGCCGGGAACAAAAGCATTGATATCACGATAACCCATCAATGACAACAATTTGGGTATCTCTATTTTGAAAATGTAAGGATCGACACCGTCATCAAACGATTTTTTTGCCGGATTTAACATGCCGATAGCTACCAGTCCTGCCCCATGTTTTCCTTCGTATAACCCTTCCATTGCAGCCAGTTTCATCGGTTGTTTTTGTGCTACCTGATAACCCGATCCGTCGCCGGTAACAGCCAATAAAACGAAAGATACGAGCCCAAAAATTGCCCCAACTTTGATGCTCTTAAGTGCAAAATCGACGTTGCGTTTTTTTATCAGATACCATCCTCCGATAGCAGTTACAAACGCAGCCCCGAGACCCCATCCCGAAAGCACAGAATGAAAAAACTTGTTGATGGCAACCGGAGAAGTCACAATAGCCCAGAAGTCGTACATCTCGTTACGAACAGTATCCGGATTAAATTTCATCCCGATCGGATATTGCATCCATGCGTTGGCAATCAGTATCCATAATGCCGACAATGTAGCCCCAATAATGGTAAGCCAGGTAGAAGCCAGATGAGTTTTCTTGCTCACTCTATTCCAACCGAAAAACATAATCGAAATAAATGTTGCTTCCAAAAAGAAAGCCACTATACCTTCGATAGCAAGCGGTGCTCCAAATATATCGCCAACAAACCAACTATAGTTTGACCAGTTAGTCCCGAATTGAAATTCGAGTATGATTCCGGTGGCAACACCGATGGCAAAATTGATACCGAAGATTTTTTGCCAAAATTTGGCCGTATGCTTCCATTTTTCATCTCCGGTACGTACATACATTGTTTCCATAATAGCCATGATGATGCCCAGTCCGAGCGTTAAGGGCACAAAAAGCCAATGATAAGCCGCAGTCATGGCAAATTGTGCCCTTGACCAGTTAATTAACGATGTGCTTAATAGTTCCATAGATATGAATTTAAAATGTTATGAATGTTTGTTATTCCGTAATTTGATGCCTATTGAGCAGTTGGTCGGATACATAAGTAGCCTTTTCGTCCTCCGTGTTAAATTTAGAATCAAGATAATTAGGAGAAAAAAAGGGTTTAATGATGCCAAACATAAATATTAGTTTGAGAATGACCAATATCCACAATGTTTTCCCTAACCACGTCATGTGCGTGAATCCGTCCCAAAACATCGCAAACCAATTAAATTTGGAAGTTTGTAGTTCTGTTTTCATACCAAATCACTTTTAAAACTGTTAATTAATAAAATGTTATTACTATCAAATTAAAATGTATATTCTGTATAAGGCAAATCGAGTGAATCCGCAACCCCTTTAAATACAATCTTTCCGTCCACTACATTCAGTCCGAATCTCAAATCCTGATACTTTCTACATGCTTCTTTCCATCCCAGTTCGGCAAGTTTGATAACGTAAGGAAGCGTTGCATTTGTCAGCGCTCGCGTCGATGTCATCGGCACTGCCCCCGGAATGTTTGCAACGCAATAGTGAAGTACTCCGTCCACTTCGTACACGGGATCGGTGTGGGTGGTTGGATGGGTGGTTTCGAAACATCCTCCCTGATCTACCGAAACGTCCACCATCACAGTGCCGCGCTGCATTAGTTTAAGCATATCGCGTGTGATCAGGTGAGGTGCTTTGGCTCCTACCGAAAGAGCTGCCCCTATCACCAGGTCGGCGGTTGGAAGCAGTTCGGAAATAGCGTATTTATTGGAATATTGAGCGACTACATTTGCCGGCATCACGTCGTCGAGATAACGAAGTCGATGCAGATTGATATCAAGAATCGTGACATTTGCACCAAGACCTGCAGCCATGTATGCCGCTTGCGTTCCTACAACGCCACCTCCGATAATGACCACATTGGCCGGCCTGACACCCGGAACTCCACCCAATAATATTCCTTTTCCGTTTTGTGGCTTCTCGAGATATTTTGCTCCTTGCTGTATAGACATACGTCCTGCAACTTCACTCATCGGTGTAAGCAGCGGTAGCGAACCGTCTTTTTCCATTACCGTTTCGTAAGCAATGCAGGTAGCACCACTTTTCATCATAGCTTCGGTTAATGTCTTGCTCGAAGCAAAATGAAAATAGGTGAACAACACTTGCCCTTTTCTGATCAAAGGATATTCGCGTTCGATGGGTTCTTTTACTTTCACAATCATTTCAGCCGTTTGATAAACTTCTTCGATTGTGTCAAGCATAATTGCACCCGAAGATATGTAAGCCTCGTCAGAAAATTGACTGGCTGCACCTGCTCCTTTTTGCACGTACACTTGATGTCCGTATCTGTGCACCAATTCCATCACACCCGCCGGCGTCATGGCGACTCTACTCTCTTGTGATTTGATTTCGGTTGGAATTCCAATTTTCATAAAGTAATAAATTTAATAGTTTATTAATAAAAGGTTTATGCTTGACCCATCCCTCCAATGGGCGGAAAAAAACCACCAGGCTGATTGTTCAAGTGGATGATCCCATTGTTTTTTTCGAATTTGTCCACATTTTCTTTCAACGCAAAGAGCAAACGCTTTGCGTGCTCGGGTGTGAGAATGATGCGTGATTTTACTTTTGCTTTCGGTACTCCGGGTACCACTCGAATAAAATCGACAACAAATTCGGATGAGGAATGCGATATGATTGCAAGATTGGAATAAATACCCTGCGCTACTTCTTCCGATAACTCTATCTGTATTTGATTTGATTCTTCAATGTTATTTTCCATTTTTATAAGAGTTTTGTGTGGTGAAACTAAAACTGGTACGTCAATAATTTATTCTGTCTGATCCCCCAAAAATAAAAAGGAACAAAAAGCTGCATTAATTGTTATTTTTGTATGTATTTTCGATGTTGATTTAGATCCATTTCCACTACGAGGGGAACACATCGAAAAAAACCGAGTCGGTTTAAATGTTCAACATAAGAAACGGGCAAATTTTCATCACGTAAAAATAGAATAAAAAAATGAAATATCGTTTTTTTTTGCTCCAATTTTCGAAAAGTATTTTAAATAGGGCTTCAGAATTGACGGGTTATACGCTTTCATATTCACAATTTTAAATGCAAATGCGCTTCAAATGTCCAAAAAGTTTCGCATTCTAAGGATAAATTCTTATTTTTGCGGTAGATATTTAAACATCGAATTATTCATTCACAAATTAATTAATAAAGCAATGGTAAGTTATAAAGAATTAGGCCTTGTAAATTCAAGAGAAATTTTCAAAAAGGCCATTGAAGGGGGATACGCCATTCCTGCTTTCAATTTCAACAATATGGAACAATTGCAGGCTATTATCTCGGCATGTGTCGAGACAAAATCGCCCGTTATATTGCAAGTTTCCAGCGGTGCACGTAAATATGCCAACCAGACACTGCTACGTTATATGGCTCAGGGAGCCGTTCAATATGCAAAGGAATTAGGATATGAAATTCCCATCGTTCTTCACCTCGACCACGGCGATAGCTTGGAACTTTGCAAATCGTGCATCGAATATGGTTTTTCATCGGTAATGATTGATGGATCTCATCTTCCATATGAAGAAAATATTGCCCTCACAAAACAGGTTGTAGATTATGCACATCAATACGACGTCACGGTTGAAGGGGAGTTGGGCGTTTTGGCCGGAATCGAAGATGACGTGCAAGCTGAGCATCACACATATACCGAACCCGATCAAGTAGTGGATTTCGTTAGCCGTACGGGTGTAGATTCTTTGGCTATTTCGATCGGTACGTCACATGGCGCATTCAAGTTTACACCCGAACAGTGCACACGCGACGCCAATGGTCGTCTTGTTCCTCCTCCGCTGCGTTTCGATATTCTGAAGGAAATCGAAAAACGCATTCCCGGATTTCCAATTGTGCTACATGGCTCTTCGTCTGTTCCACAGGAATATGTCGATAAAATCAACAAATACGGTGGCAAGCTGAAAGATTCGATCGGCATTCCCGAAGAACAGTTGCGCGAAGCCGCCCGGTCGGCAGTTTGCAAAATCAATATCGACTCGGATGGTCGTCTTGCCATGACTGCTGCCATTCGTGAAGTACTTGCTACAAAACCCGAAGAATTCGATCCTCGTAAATATTTGGGACCGGCACGTGAAGAGCTCAAAAAGCTTTACATGCATAAAACGCAAAATGTGCTGGGAAGCGCAGGAAAAGCTTAATCGAAGCAACAGTTTTTCAAAAGCACATTTTACTACTCACTTTTATATGCATATTTATCACGAAAAATCCCCGATCATTATATGACGGGGATTTTTTTTGTACATCGCTCATGTTAAATAGGTTGGCGGTAACGGTGTGATATGCACTTTAATAGCAGCAAAACATTCACTGCTTTATTGGTCGGTGAAGATGAACATTTTCACTAATGATGGTTTTGGGGGATTGGTATTAAGTTGTCAGATCTTTATAACTTGAAATCAGCAGAAGACAAAAATTGTACGAAACAAGAGTAGCAAAAGAAGGTTGAAAAAAAGAAAAACACAAAACTACTTTTCCTCTGATTGAGTGATCATTTGGAAAATCGACTAAAATAGAAATATAACATTTTTTCGATATCAATTGCATAGTTTTTGCAGGAAATAAAATGAAAGAAGTCTAACTGTCAAAAATTTAACCAACTATGATAAGCAAGAAGGATATCCAACAATTTAAGAAAATTGTCGGCAGTACAGACAAACCCATACTATCAGTGTACTGTAATGTTAATCCTGCGAATCCTGAAAATTATGGTAAGGGATGGTTTATCAGATTGAAAAATACCTTAAAAGAAATGGCCGAGCTTGATATTCGATTGAAAAAGGGAAAAACTTTTTACGATGAGCTTGTGACTTTCATTGATCAAATTCAAACTGAAGCTCGTACATTGGCCCTATTTGCATGGATTAACGAAAAAGAAAAGTTGTCGATTGAGCATTTTGAGTTACAGGTAGATTTACCGATGGTAGATTTGGCGAGCGGGAGAATTGAGGCTCATTACGGAAAACCCTATTTACTACCTATTCTTTATGCTTTTAACAAATACCGCAGGATAGGAGTGTTGCATATTTGCGGCAGTAGATGGGGGTTTTACGAAATATTTTTGAATGAAATAAAAGAAATTACCGAAACTTTTGCTGAAATTACTCCGGAAGAATGGAAAGAATTTAATGAAAACGCCAAAATCATCGAGTCTGGCGTAATAGAGGAAAGAACTTTTAACGATAAATTGAAATTCAAGGATAGACAAAAGGCCAAACTTCAGACATTAACCCATAAGTTGTATAGAAGACTGGCCGAGATGATGGAAAAAACAGTTCATGAATTGGAAATTGAACGGTTGATTTTGATGGGAGACGATTGGCAGGTAAAATTATTTGAAAATTATCTAAATCGTCCTTTGCGTGAGTTGGTAATTGGTCATGCCTCCAATCCGTTATCTATTGAGAATCCTTCGTCAAAAGATATTTTGGATCGGGTTATTCCCATGTTGAGAGAAGCTGAGGATCGCGAAGAATTGCAGATAATAAATGAGGCAAAAAGCCCTCAAGGAATCTGCGGATTACAAAATGTGTTGGATGCTCTTCAAATGGGAAGACTGCAAATTTTAATTTTGCCATGTGATCTGCAGGCAACGGTTTTCAAGTGTAATGACGGTTTAGTTTTTGCCACAAAAGAAGAAGCACTTGATTATGATAGCCCTTATGAAGAAGTTTCTCTGAAAGAAGAAATATTCGAGATAGCGTTACAATATGCAACCCGCATAGAAGTTGTAAACGGTGCTTCAAAAGAAATTCTTTATAACGAATTGGAAGGAATTGCCGGTCTATTGCGTTGGTAAAACCGTTAATATAAATCTTATTAGATGGAAAAGAGTGTCCGAAACCGGCACTCTTTTTTTGATTATCCGGTATATCCTATCATTTATAACTAAACAAACCTAAATGAATTTTGGAGTACGATCACTTTCTATCCGGATTAGCAAAAATGGCTCTATGTGAAATAGTGTAGGTAGATAAAAATTGAGGTTGACTCATGAATTACGGATAACCCGTTTCCTCCCTCATTTCTTTTCTCATTAACCATTCTCCATTACTATTCCGACCTCATCTCCTCATCGGGGTACCCGATCTGCGCAAAGAGCGTGCCGTCAGGCAAAAGACAAGCTGTTTGAGCCGCCGCAAGGCGGCGAGTTATTTGTCTTTTAGCGAACAAGCAGCTGTCGGGTCGATGAGGAGATGCAGTCTTGATCTTTTTTGCATACTTTTTTGCATCAAGACAAAAAAGTATGTGGGGTTTGGGGCAAAGCCCCAAGAATCAATGAACCATGGGTTTAGCAAAAAAGCTATTAGCTAAACCTGCGATGTCTTAAAGATAGTGCTTGTACGTTTACCCATACAAATTCATATAGAACTGCAAAAATTATGCTAACTATAATGATAATGACAAATCGAACAAAAAATCTTGCCTCAAAAAAAAGCGAAGCCGGAAAACGAAAGTAGGAAGAAAACTGCCGTTTCCCTCCTACTTAATTCTTCAAGCGATAAAGCTCAAACGACGATTCAATTGGCGTAGCTTTCTTTTACGAATGTTGCATTGGCCAGATAATCATAGCTTTCTTTCACACCTTCAAACGGAGTGCCTGAATAACGTTCGACTTCCACAACCAAGTATTTGGCTCCGGACTTGTCGATATTGGCAAAGATGTTTTCGAAATTAACTTTCCCGCTTTTACCCAATTCAGTCTCGTCCTTAATGTGCAAAATTTCGAAACGTCCGGGATATTGATTGAAATATGCAACCGGATCCTTACCACCTTCGCCTACCCAATAAACGTCCATCTGGAAAAATACTTTTGCCGGATCGGTATTCTGCAGGAAATAATCGTAAATAATTTGTCCGTCTATTTCCTTGAATTCAAAATTGTGATTGTGATATCCGAAGCGAATGCCTGCTGCATTACATTTTTCACCAATCTGGTTAAAATAATCGCAATAAGCCTTCAAGTCGTCCATCGTTTTAGGTTCGGGCATCCAGGGAAATACCATATACTTCATTCCGGCATCCTTATGTGCCTGAATGGCTGTGTCCCACCATTTCCAAACTTCATCCCAATTGATTTTCTTTACATTTTCGTCGAGTGGCCTTCCGACATGAGAGGAGAGAACAACCATTCCGGCATCCTCAATAGATTTTTTAAATTCCTGTGGCGTCAAGTCATAGAATTTTCCGTCAGCATAACCGGCCGCTTCGACGCCGGTGTAACCCATTTCGGCCACCTTAGCTATCGTTCCCGGATAATCGGCTTTGATGTCGTCGCGAACCGAATAAAGCTGCAGATAAATTTCTTTCTTTACAGTTACCGAATCGGTAGCGTTTTCGGCTTTTTTCTGTCCCTGCTTACATCCTGTAAACAGTCCTGTGCCTATAACTAAAGCGGCAAGAATAAATATCGATTGCTTTTTCATGATCTTTCTTGTTTTTAACTAACAAAGAGGCATACCTTATGAAAAGGTCTGCCTCTTTGATGTCTGGATTATAAAATTCTGATTTTGATGTTTCTGAACCATACATCGTTGCCATGATCCTGCAAACCGATATATCCTTCGTGATTTTCGCCACCGGCATTGAGAAATTCGGGCCAGTCTTTGAATTTGCTGTCGGCCACCATTTTTTTCCAGTCGTCGGTCCATAAATGATATTCTACCACGTTTTCACCATTTTGCGAATGCACTACGGTACCTTGATAAACCATGATGCCTCCGGTGTTCCATTCGCCTGCCGGTTTAGCATTTTGAGGATTGGCAGGAACCAGATCGTACAACGATGCTGACTTGCGATTACCATTTTTACCTAATTTGGCGTCCGGATGTCTTTCGTTATCTAAAATCTGATACTCGGGAGCCGATTCATAAATAGGTTTTCCGGGAATTTCCTGAGCCAGATAAAATACGCCACTGTTTCCACCAGGAGAAACTTTCCATTCGAAGGTGAGTTCAAAATCTTTGAATTTACGGTCGTAGATGATGTCGCCCCCATCTTTGGCACCGGCTTCACCCATACCCGATCCATTAATCTTGATAGCTCCATCTTCGATAGTCCATGCCGTGGGCATATCCGTACGGTTGTATCCGCGCCAACCATTAAAACTGGTTCCATCAAACAATGTGATCCATTCTTCTTGTGGCTGTGCAACAGAGTCTGCAGCGGCTTCTGTTGTGTTTGCTTGTTTGTTGGCATTGCCACATGCCGTAAACATCATTGCAGACATAGCAATTAAACTTACTGAATAAAAAATCTTTTTCATAAAACTTTCATCCTTTTTTAATATTAAACTGAATATAATAAAAACTACAATCGGGAGGAAACTTGCGTTTCCTCACCGAATGTTTCAAGTATCTGTTAGGGCATTTCAGGCAGTTTCCATCCTTCACGATAGTTGTGCTTGATAAGCTGCTGAGCATATTCATTGGCGTTGATCGGATCTGTCCATTTTTTATCGAACCGCGGATCACCGTCCACAATCTTAAACCCGTCCTCTACAATGGTACGAATCGTTGCATCGGCCGGAATATTAGTAAATCTCATGTTGGGTCCATCCCATTCCAGTTCTTGATTAAGAGACTGCAAACGAACAGCGAGCACGCCCATTACAACCATTTCGTTGAAAGGTCCTGCTTCGGAGAAGGGAGATGCAGTTTCTACCCTGTTTTCGGGGCTCTCTTTGCATGCGCGCACCCAATCCATCTCGTGAGAAAGGGTAACTTCGCGTTGCGTTTTCGGAGAATTAGGAACGCGTCCCGATACCAGCCAAGGATCTTTACCATAGCAACCACAAATGAGCGTGTCTTTTGTCCCATAGAAAATGCAAGCTCCACCGGCATCATTCAGATTTTTACCAGCTGGTACACCGGCCGGACGTTCAGGCTGGATACCTCCGTCATACCAATGCACTTCAACCTCGGGCATAGCTACTTTCGGCAAATTTTCACGAGCAGGAAAAACCAGTTTCACTTTCTGAGCCACAGGGGCGCTGTCGGTCAAGAGCATGGTCGAAGTTCCTTGCGCTTTGGTTGGATAGCCGAGTTTCAGACCTTTGAAAACGGGATGAAGAATATGGCAAGCCATATCTCCAAGAGCTCCCGTTCCGAAATCCCACCATCCGCGCCAGTTCCACGGAGTGTAGATTTGGTTGAATGGACGCATCGGAGCCGGCCCGATAAATAGATCCCAATTCAATGTTTTGGGGATTGGATCAACTTTTGACGGACGGTTCAATCCCTGTGGCCAAATAGGTCGGTCGGTAAATGTTTCAACTTTGGTTACTTCACCGATTTGCCCGTCGTAAATCCAGTCGCAAATCTGACGAACTCCGGCACCTGACGAACCCTGATTACCCATTTGCGTGGCTACTTTGTATTTAGCAGCCAGTTTGGTAAGCAAGCGCGATTCGTAAACACTGTGAGTCAATGGTTTCTGCACATAAACATGTTTTCCCATGGTCATGGCATCGGCAGCAATTATTGCGTGGGTATGGTCGGAAGTTGCTACAACCACAGCGTCGATGCTTTTGCCCATTTCATCAAACATTTTGCGATAATCGTAGTATTTTTTTGCGTTTGGGAAATAGTCAAACACGCGTTTGCTGTATTTCCAATCAACGTCGGCCAATCCTACGATGTTTTGACTCTCGAGGTTTTTCAGGTTGGCAAAACCCATTCCTCCAACACCTACGCCGGCAATGTTTAACTTGTCGCTCGGTGCCGTATGACCCATACTTTTACCTAGTACCGATGACGGTACTACCGTTAGACCCGCAGCTGCTATCGCTCCGGTTTCTAAAAATTTTCTTCTTGAAATTTTTGATGACATAAGCTTTTGTAAATAAGATTAAAAAATCACATAACTGGTGTTTATCCTCTTGTTATTTCTTCTTTTTCTTTGTCCCAATACATCCGTCGTCCTTCCAGGTAGGCTCTTGTGCCCATGTGCGCCGTAATTGCTTCTTCAAATCCACGATCGATATTGCAGGATGGGGTAGCTCCGGTGCGAATGCATTGCAACCATTCTTTAAGATGGAGGAAGGTTGTGTTGTATCTTTTTCCTCCAATGAAAGAATACAACAATCCTCTTTCGGCAAAATATTTTTCCGTAGCAGTGGTAACAGCATCTACACTTCGTCCCGGAACATAGGTGTAGAAGGGTTCGCCGGGTTTTATTATTCCTTTGTCTATTTTTTCTCTATACTGATCAGACTGAGGGTCAACCGTAACGGTGAGAGTGCTTCCGACTTCCATCGTAGCATCGTGTCCCATGATTTTTCGGCTTCGGTTGAACTGGTTGGCTAATGTGGCGGAGTATAGCATCGTCAATCCACGATCGGTATATTCAAAAACCGTTTGCAAAACGTCCGGAACGGTGCGACCATCCTTAAAGAAGTAGATTCCGCCGGACGAGGAGGCCGACGAAGGGATGCCGAGTTTCAGTATTTGATTCATTGCATCGTATTCGTGAGTCAATAAATCGCCGCTCAACCCCGTGCTATAGTCCCACCAGCAACGCCAACGGAAAAATCGTTCGAGACTGAATTTATCCCGTGCTTCGGGTCCGACATAACCGGCAAGATTGGCCGAGGTCATATAATCGAGATATTCCTTAATACGTTCCGGATCTCCTTCGAATTGTTTCCAATCCACCGTTTTAGGGTTGGCATCAGGGTGAATGGGATATACCCACGCTCCGTTCGGGTCGTTGCGATTTGTACCGGTTTCAACAAGCGTGATTTTACCCAACAAATTTTTCTCGATGATTTGTCTCGCTCGTTCGTATGCTTCAATCTGACGATTTTGATGTCCCAATTGGAAAACGATTCCCGTTCTTTTGATCGTCTCCCGTAGCAAGTAGGTTTCGGGAACAGTCCACGTCATGGGTTTTTCTACATATACGTGTTTTCCTGCGTTGGCTGCAGCCATTGCCATAGTTCCGTGCCAATGGTCGGGCGTTGCTATCACTACAGCATCCACATCCGGATCGGCAAGCAATTCTTGATAAGTGCGGTATTTTTTGGGAGGAGTACCCAATTTTCCATTCTTACCTTCTCTATGAATGTTGGAGCCGGCAGCTACTGCTTCTGTGGCATATGTATCGAAAATGTCGCATACGGCAACTATCTCAACGCGCAAATCTTCCTGTTCGACAAAATCCTTGTAGGCATTGTTTGAGGAATCTTTTTTTGATTGCTGAATAAGATCCTCAACAAATTCAGGAGTGGCAAAGCCCAGTCCCTGCATGAGTTGTTTACCGCGAATGCCAAATCCAATAAGGCCCAGACGGATAATTTTGTCATCTGCCGAAACAGCAGGCAAAGGAGCTACATCCGATTTGAAGCGGAACATCTCCGACGAAGCATTATATCTGACCTCACTTTTCCTTTTTTTGTAAACACCGTAAGCCATTGCACCCAATACCGGAACTGTGGCCAATGCTTTTATTGCATCACGACGTCCTTCCGATACAGGTTTCTTTTTGTTATCTTTATCTTCGGAGTTGGAGGAATTGGGATTAATATCTTTAGTATTGTCTTCCATTATGAACGTTGTGCTTTTGTGCTATTTTTTTCAAAAAACGATCCAATCCGATGCATACCGAATTGGGAAATACCATCAGTACCAACAGGGCCGACATCATGATCAGATTTTTGTCAACCCACAGATATGAGCCTTCTGCAGGCAATATATATGTAGCATTGATCAATGGCGGATGTGAAAGATAATAAAGAGCCAGAAAAAATATAGCCCCTATTTGCCCCACATTGGCAAACAAACCCAATATCAACGAAAGGCCGATAAGAATGAGGCCATATATATTCGCAAAATTGGCAATGGAAAGAAGTGTCGGGTTTTCGGCTATAGCCGTAAACAAAGACGCAAAAATGCCTTTCGAATCCATTAAATACCCATAAGCCGACCAATTTGGGGCAAAAACTTTTGATAATCCCTCATATAAAAAATACCATCCGATGAGGACGCGAAGTATAACCAGCAAGACGAGTTGTGTTTTAGTGTACTGCGATGTGTCCATTTCTTTATTTTCGATATTGGATCGATTACTTTTCGTTGTAGTCCTTAAAAATATGGCCGTAAAAATAACAATTAAAATTTTAAAAACGAAATATTAAGCCAAAGAAAATGCCATCTTTGGTGAAATTTGACAGAATTATATTTTTATTCGTCACATTTTCACAGAATCGAATCCAACTGCTTTCTGAAAATAAAGATTGTCGAGAGCAATTCGTTTGGAAAAGAAAATTTACGCTTACACATGATGGGCTCCGTGATCAGAGAAATTCATCTAAAGGGTTCAAAAATTCATCGACACATATTCCACAAATCGACAAGGATATTTCCTATCGTTGTTTATTTGAAACTGATTTAGGTGAATTGATATTGCAGATAATCCATAATTGGCATTTGGAAATTCTCTATCGAACCCCATCTCGCTCCAGGTAAGTTCTATAATTTTATCAATGGTTTCATTGTTCAGAAAAAAATTAATGAATAGCTTTCGCAAATACTTTCCAATGTTCCTCCGTCATTCGGTCGGGTGTAAACAGACAAACGCCGACAGCTCCGTTCTTCATGGACAGCTTGATGGCTTTACCAAGTTCTTCGGGCGTTAATCCATGGTTTTCGGGGTCGAGCTCAAGAGCTTTGTTGGCCGGATTAGGGCAAATAAATAAGCCACTGTAAACGATGCTTTTTCCTTTAACGGCTTTCGCTTCTTCTTTTGTCATTTTGCCCACCCAGTTGGCATCTTCAAGATAGAAATCGTTATAATTCATGGGATAAAAGGCATCCAAATTCCATTTATTCCATTCTTGACGTACGATTTTTTTTGCAATGGATGGTCCCGGAAATACGGCTGCCGATATTTTTTTCTCTTCTTTGTGCACGGCATCAGCCAGTCGGTTAACAATTCGGGTAATCTGGTCGTAGCGGAACTGTTTCCATTCGGGAACGGCGGACGGATCTTTCACGCTACGGATGTCTATGCCGGTTTGTGCCTTGAAATGGGCAACGCACGAATCGCAATAACAATAATCGAATTGAGGATATTCGCGATCCATCACGAGGTTGTATTTTTTCCACAATCCACGCGCGAGAATGACGTCCGGAAAACGGATAAAATCCAAATGAATGCCATCCACGTAAGGCACTTTGGCTATGTTAACATACAAATCCTCCAGAAACCGATAAACTCCTTCACGATCGGGACAAAGGAAAGTGTAATGTGCTACATAAGCCGGATGGGTGAGGGCAGATTCGCCCAATCCATTGACGGCGTACCACGACGAATCCAATTTATTGGAATAGGCCTGCACCATCGTCGGAATCCATGCATTGAATTCAAGTCCGGCTTCGTGAGCCAATTTTCCCACGCGTTCATAGGTGGCAGGATCATGTCCCCCATTGTACATTAGGACATCAATTCCTTTGGATTTGAGATCGGCAAAATAGGTGGCGATTTCCTGATCGGTAGCTTTACCCGGGCCGCCTAACCACGCATGCACCGGTATTTTTTTTGCATGAATAGCAACAGATGCCGTCATCAGAACGAAAAAGAGGATAAGCGTTTTTTTCATTTTCATGAATATTTGTTTGTGATGATAAAAAGTATTCGGCAATCGATTTTAATTGCTCTCAATCACTTGCCCTCCGTCGGTATAGAGTGAGATGGGACCGTCGAGCAATACGGCTATTACCGTGCCACGAGGATCAAGTGTGCTTTCGGGAACGTCAATATACGATAGGCCGGGAACTTGGCTCCAATAAAGTTTCCCCAGAATTTGGCAATTCAATCGGGTGGCATTTCCTACTACCCACACGCGATTGATGGAATTTTTGAGCCCTTTGATTGCCAAAGGCCCATTAGGTTTGCCATTCATCAATAAATAGAGGATAGTCTTGTCCTGCGACAGCATCGAGGGACCGGCATAATGGAGGGTGGAGATTCCTTTTTGCCAATTGCCGACTAAAGGCATGTGCTTTTTCACCCATACATTGTCTTGTTGCAAATAATTGATGAATGACTGCGTCAAAGATATTTCTTCTTCGGGATTTTTGAGCTTCAGCGGTTCCGCAAAATCGATAGCGACGACTGTCATTACCGGATCCGCCGCATTTTTGGGTATCGAAATGGAGAATGTTCCTGCGATGTTTTCTTTTTTTATGATTGGGTTGGTTGCAGTACCCACAATACGGACACTTTTTATTTCCGAATCGAGTCCTTTCACTCGAACCGGTTGATTGGGAAGATGATCGAGGTAAAGAAAAAGTGTTCGTCCGTTTTTACTCAAAGCCGTAGGCCCGAAAAAGTGTCCTTCGGGTATTCCTTTTCGCGTTCCATAAATAGCTTCCTGATGTTTAGAAGTCCATCGGGCGAAAGCTTTCAAAATATCGATTTTCTCTTGAGGCAAGGTTCCGTCTTCCCTCGGGCCAACGTCGAGAAGCAGATTGCCTCCCTTGCTGATGCAATCAACAAATGTTCCTATCAGCTGAAAGGGCGTTTTGAAGTTATGATCGTTATGCTGATATCCCCAACTGTCGTTCATGGTCATGCAAAGTTCCCAATAAGGATTTTCGGGTACGGTTACCGGAACACCTTGCTCGGGAGTTCCATAATCGCCATAGCCGGCCAAACGACTATTGATGATTGCATTGGGATTATGATCCAATATCTGTTTGCGCAAAGCGGGCGCTTTCCATTTGTCGGCATTGTGTTCCCAATCGCCGTCGAACCAAAAGAGGTCGGGATTATAGCGAGTGGAAAGTTCATTGACTTGTCCGAAATAGAATTTTACGAATTTTTCCCAACGATCGGGATCGTTTTGATAACGAACGCTGTCGCGTGTGAAAGCAGGATAGTCGGGATGCGACCAATCGATAAGGGAGTAGTAGAGCCCTACTTTCATATCATTCTTTCGCAATGCATCCGCAAAGGGCTCTATCAGATCGCGACCCGCAGGTGAATTATCGACCACATTATAATGGTCGAAATCGCTCTTCCACAAAGCTACTCCGTCGTGATGTTTGGAGGTGAGCACCGCATATCTTGCACCGGCAGCTTTGAAGAGTTTCACCCAATTTTCGGCATTGCATTTCGAAGCGGTGAACCCCTTCAGTTGTTTCATGTAATCGGCGTAGGTGATGTAGCCGTTGTAAAACGACCACGATTCGTCTATTCCGTTCACGGCATAGATGCCATAATGAACAAAAATGCCGAGCTTAGCGTCTTTGAACCATTCCATTTTCTTGTCCGTCTCTTCCTTTTTCTCCTGTGAAAAAACGGGAAGCGAAAGAAAAAGCAAAAGCGGAAGGAATCTGATTATTTTTTTCATAGCATATCGATAAATTACTTAATGACAACACTCTCAGTTGCAAATCTCATCTCAAAAAATGAACAAATCCCCACATTTCCGGACGATGCATATCTACAACCCCTTGAGGCGACCATACCCAGTTTTCCTCCGACAATGGCTTGCCTGATACCGGATCTTTTTTCTTGACATATTTTCCGTTTTCAATGTTGGTATGCCATTCCACGCGACTGAAATTAACTCTCCATTGATCGCCGGCTGACGGTTTCCGATTGCCGTTCAATTCGGCAAGCACATCGAGGGGAAAAGCAATTTCTACATACCAGGCCTTGTCGGTGTCGGATGGATCGTTAATGCTACCATCGATGTACACCGCCGATCGAAGACCTTTGGCATCGTAACCGTTAAGAGCAGGGCCTCCTTCGCGATAGGGTTTCACCAACAACAAATCCCAAATGGTATTCAGGGCATTTATTTCGAATTCGTAATATAATAGGGTATCTCCATCAGGATCGATAAAAACTTCGAAATCGTTGTCCCGAAAAATAACGGCATCCCGTTGGGTAATCGTTCCCTGAATATGCGGTTCTTCCAGCCAGGCGGCTACGTAAAAATAGTGATCGTCCCAAAGCATTTTTACCCGTGTATCGTAAGCAGGTTTTGGAAAATCTTTTCCGCGAATATCTTGAAAAGATGCCGTCCAAGGGGCTTTCTCCCAACATTCGTCATCTAAGGTGCCGTCGATCTGTGGCGGTGTTACAGTGTAGTAACACTCATAACTCAAGGGAATACCCTTGGGCGAAGGATCAATGGCCGCGCAACTGCTCAGGAGCTGAAGCAATGCAATAAAAATCAAATTCATTTTGCTCGTAATTAATCGCGGTTGATTCGGTCTTTGTGAACCAAAACGTTATCTACATAAATTTCTACGACATATCTCCCTTTGGGCAAATAATCGATATTGTATTCGAAAGTTCCTGATTTGAAATTGCTATATTCGTGGGTTTCCACAGGAACTTCGTCAGCGGTGAATTGCACCCGCAGTTTTTGTGGCTTTTTCAGAAAAGCATCCAGTTCCAATTTATCTTTCGTACGTCTGGGATAGATGAAAAAGACGTTTTGCGAAATGGCAGAATCCAATTTGGCTTCGGGAGCGGCCTTAAAAGCCAGGAATTGTCCGTTTCCGCAATCGCTGATGAAGTGATGCAGAATATTACCTTCCTCATCGAGTAATCGCAAATATCCGTATCCCTGCTCCGGTTCTGCCCAAAACTCAAGGCCATCGCCCCCTTTGTCAGTCAATTCGAATTCATACAATCCCGGCTTCAGGTGTATGGTGTCGGTATAGAGCATATCGGGTTTGCATTGTTGGGGGTTACGTTGATAAACCGTATCTTGCTTGGCATCGATGATGAAGAGCCTGTTTTCTTCCGGTTTCTTGTTGGTTTTATAGGCCACTACCAAAGTGAGAGGAAGTGTTTTGAGTGATTTGAAAGTCGAAGTCATTCCATTATCGGCCGGCCATTGATCTTTTTTGCCGTTTGGTTTTGCCAATTCGACTTCAAAAACATTTTCCCCTTCGCCGAATTCGATGGGGCCGGGCAAAACAAGAGTGGTTTCTTCATAAAATTCCAAATAGCCTGTCCAACGATAAGTTTTGCTTTTGAATCCTTTCGTTCCGTATTTAATCTCGACCTCTTTCAACGGTTGGCTCCCAACATTTCGGAATCGGATTACCGGCCGAAAGACGGAAGGATTGCGACGATTATAGAATTGCTTATCGGTCGGGGCTTCTATTTCTTCCAGAGCGACATCATATCGATGATTGGGCTTTTTGTATTGGATGAGATAAGCGGTAATCGCCTCGCGTGCTTGTGCTTCTCCAACCGAATCCACGTAGGGCATCATGTTGATATCGATCATGCTTTCTTTCGGAAAAACCTTCACATCATAAATATCCGGATTTTGCAAATCACCCGGGCACCAATGTCCCCGATCGTAAACCCAAGTGCCGCCCTGCGGATAGAGCGGATTGCTGCCGCAATCTTTCCAAAGGTCCCTTCGGTCGATGACTTTACCGTTGAAAACGACTTCACGCCATCGACTGCAAAATTCGCTGCAACCGTCTGGGGGAGCAAATCCGTGACCGGTATGCTGAATACGTATCCTACCGAAAGCGGCTGCATCGGCAAAAGCAATACCAACAGGCTTGAGATAGTTTTCGATAGGATCGTTTTGGTCTCCATAAGGGAATTGGCCTTTATAAAGTTCGGTAATGGAGAGAGGATCGGCAATGGCAGGACCGGTCTGTATCTTAAAATTCACGGTGAGAGCCCAACCAAGTTTGTCGGATTCATAGCCGCTATGGATATATTCGATTTCCACACTGTCGCGCAACAGAGAAGAAAAATCGGTAACATCCACTTCCCACGTAAAACTCCAGTCCTTTGTAAAACTGCTACCATAGGGAGTGATTAAGCGACTCAGTTCGATATTGTGATCCTTCCCCGTTTTACCTCCCGTGCGACGGAGATTGATAAAATCCAGGTAATCCCAGTGAGCAATGGCTGTAGAATCGGGATGAGCCAGGGTTACTTGCATGGTGATGCGGCGAATATTTTCTTTTGGTGTTGGGAAAACACCCCAACCGACGAACGATTTTTTACCTTCTTTCATGTCGGTATTGATAAACACTTTCCGATGAGTGGTTATATTCAAAGTGTTTTGTGCAGATATTGGGTTAACAAAAATAGCCGAAATTATCAGTATCGCACATGATATGAAAATTGATCTTTTCATTGTTCTTAGTGAATTAAATTTTAACAAACGGCAACCCTATGGTTTCACGTTGCAAACTTAATCATTTTTCTTCTACCCTGTGAGATTTTTTGAACCGAAATAGGAATGTTCTGCCTTTCAGGCAGGGATTCTCTTGTTGTCTTTGTCCGCAGGTCGCATACCTGCGGTTATGAAGGTTATTGCCTTTCAGGCAAAGGTTAGCCGGTGAATTGAAAACTTCGACTGCGATGGATA